>Ga0318567_10000029_pt1 | contig 71473 bp, 56 predicted proteins | sample GRESIP088b5f20_FD_203691 | JGI IMG/M metagenome (GOLD analysis project Ga0318567, IMG submission 203691) | Tropical soil microbial communities from Luquillo Experimental Forest, Puerto Rico - GRE.SIPMG.088b5f20 | ecosystem: Environmental > Terrestrial > Soil > Tropical forest > Bulk soil...
TCGCGTAAAGTTTTGTCCACTTTCTCGGCATAATCCACTTTTTCAATGCGTAATGTTACAATCGCATTGTTTTGATCGAGGTCTTTTCTGACAATATTCATAAATATAATAGTATAGTAATTTTCTGATATTTATCTTTCTGTAATGGGGTGCAAAGGTACAAAAAAAAGAGATACCCCGTTCTTTTTGTTCTAAAAAAAATCTAAATGCTTTAAATTTTGAATTTCAGCGACTTAATTGATGAAGCCGAACCCGCCGTCTTTACGACAAAAAAATGGAGAAACAACCCAAATTAGTTATTCCTCCATTTTTATTTTATATGAAATATTAATTGTCTGCAGCAATTATTTTCTTGTCATGCGTTTGCGTTCGTTCTCGTCAAGATAGATTTTACGCAAGCGAATATTCTGTGGTGTAATTTCTACATATTCATCTTCCTTGATATATTCCAATGCTTCTTCGAGGCTGAAAACTACGGGTGGAATCAATTTTGCTTTGTCGTCGGCACCCGAAGCACGCATATTTGTGAGTTTCTTAGACTTGGTCACGTTAACTACCATGTCGCCTTCCTTGGCACTTTCTCCAACTACCTGTCCGGCGTAGATTTCGTCTTGCGGGAAGATGAAGAAACGTCCGCGGTCTTGTAGTTTGTCAATAGCATAGGCAAATGCAGTCCCACTTTCCATGGCAATGATAGATCCGTTCGTGCGTTTCTCGATATCACCTTTGTAAGGTTGGTATTCGGAAAAACGATGTGACATGATAGCTTCACCGGCTGATGCCGTCAAAACGCTATTGCGCAATCCGATAATTCCGCGGGATGGAATCATGAACTCCAATTGGATGCGGTCATTCATTACTTCCATACTAAGCATTTCGCCTTTGCGCATAGCAACCATTTCAATGATTTTACCAGAACACTCTTCTGGAAGATTTATTGTTAATTGTTCGATAGGTTCGCAGCGTTTGCCATCAATTTCTTTGAAAATAACCTGAGGCTGGCCTACTTGCAATTCGTAACCTTCGCGACGCATAGTTTCAATTAAAACCGACAAGTGAAGTACACCGCGCCCGAAAACGTTCCAGATATCAGAATCCATGTTTTTTTCAACACGCAATGCAAGATTTTTGTCCAGTTCCTTTATCAAGCGGTCATGGATGTGGCGTGAAGTTACAAACTTTCCTTCTTTTCCGAAAAATGGAGAAGTATTGATTGTAAATACCATACTCATGGTTGGTTCGTCAATAGCAATTGGGGTTAACGGTTCCGGGTTTTGCAAGTCGCAAACTGAATCGCCGATCTCAAATCCTTCTATGCCGACTAACGCACAGATATCACCTGATTTTACTTCGGTGGCCCGGGTACGTCCTAAGCCTGTAAATGTGTGTACCTCTTTAATTCGTGATTTGATAGCTTTACCATCTCGCTTCACCAAGTTTACATCCATGCCTTCGCGCAGTGTTCCGCGGTGTACACGTCCTACGGCAATACGGCCGACATACGATGAATAGTCGAGCGATGTAATCAGCATTTGTGGTGTTCCTTCCAGATATTCTGGTTCCGGAATATGTTTGATGATAGCGTCGAGCAGTGGTACGATGCTGTCGGTTTCATTTTTCCAGTCTTCCGACATCCAGTTGTTCTTTGCAGAACCATATATAGTGTGAAAATCCAATTGTTCTTCGGTAGCATCCAGGTTGAACATTAAATCGAAAACCATTTCGTGAACCTCATCCGGACGACAATTTGGTTTGTCTACTTTGTTGATTACAACAATTGGTTTCAGTCCAAGCTGAAGGGCTTTTTGTAATACGAAACGGGTTTGTGGCATGGGCCCTTCAAAGGCATCAACCAACAAAAGTACACCGTCGGCCATGTTTAATACGCGTTCCACTTCACCGCCGAAGTCGGAGTGACCAGGAGTGTCGATGATATTAATCTTGTAACCAAGATAATCGATAGATACGTTTTTAGCTAATATAGTAATACCTCTTTCTCGCTCAAGGTCATTATTATCCATGATTAACTCTCCCGCGTTTTCATTATCGCGGAATAAGTGTCCGGCTAATAACATTTTGTCAACCAACGTTGTTTTTCCGTGGTCTACGTGGGCAATAATAGCAATGTTTCTAATTTTCTGCATGTAACACAATCTTTTTTTTGAGGCTGCAAAGTTAGTCAAAATAATTCAATATCAATTTTATTTCGTAATTCATCTGAATAAGAGCGGTTAAACTCAGTTTTGGGGTCTTTTTGAAGTGCTGTTTTTTAAATAAGAGTGAAAAATAGAGGTAATATATTGTTCAATAGAAAAAAAACTGTACTTTTGCAGTCCGAATTTTAGCGTAATCTCTGACAGAATAAGTGAGGTCTGTGAATATTGCGCATATTATTAATTAAACAAAGAGCAATAATGGACTTAATTAAAATTGCAGAACAAGCATTCCTGGTTGAAAAAACGCACCCTGAATTTAAAGCTGGTGATACAGTAACTGTAGCTTACCGTATTATTGAAGGAAGCAAGGAACGTATTCAGGAATTTCGTGGTGATGTTATTAAAATCGTTGGACATGAAAACAAAAAACGTTTCACTGTTCGTAAAATTTCAGGAAATGTTGGTGTAGAACGTATTTTCCCACTAGATTCTCCTTTTATCGAAAGTATTGCCGTTAACAAACGCGGTAAAGTTCGTCGCGCTAAATTGTACTATTTACGTGCACTTACTGGTAAAAAAGCAAGAATCAAAGAAAGACGCGTATAATTGCCGTCTTCAGAGAAGAAATAGAAAAGAGAAATTCGGTTTTACGGGTTTCTCTTTTTTGTTTGCCTATGCTCGTTGAATTCGTGTTTCACTATTATTCAAAAAATGAGTATATTTGCAATTCATAAAAGTTCACAATGATTTGAGATTGGTCATTGCGCATTAGTCACCTATAGCTACACAATATGAGTTTATTAAGCGATGCCGGAAAATACGTGTTGCTAATGAAAAGGGTTTTTGTTTTGCCCGATCGTTGGAAAATGTTTTTTCGCCAGTTCCCTAAAGAGTTGGAAAAGTTAGGATTGGATTCACTGCCAATTGTCATCATTATTTCGGTGTTTATTGGTGCCATTATGACTATCCAAACAAAGCTGAACAGTGCCAACCCATTACTTCCTACTTATACTACCGGCTTAGTAACTCGCGACACCTTGCTGCTTGAGTTTTCTTCCACTATCATGTGCCTGATCTTGGCAGGGAAAGTGGGCTCTAATATTTCTTCTGAGATTGGAACAATGCGCATAACGGAGCAAATTGATGCTTTGGAGATTATGGGCGTCAACTCGGCTAATTACCTGATTCTGCCTAAAATAGTGGCATTTATTGTTATGATGCCTTTCTTGGTTATTTTCAGTATGGCGTTGGGATTGGTCGGGGGATATTTCGTCGGTGTATTTACCAATATAATTACAACGGCTGATTACTTGACTGGAATTCAGTATTCTTTTGTGCCATATTATGTTTTTTATTCCGTGGTGAAGTCCTTGGTTTTTGCTTTTCTGATTACTTCGGTGGCTGCCTTTTATGGTTATTATGCCAATGGAGGTGCGCTGGATGTAGGTAAAGCTAGTACCAATGCAGTAGTGAATTCGAGTATTTTGATTTTGTTTTTCAATATTTTGATTACCGGATTGATGCTTAACTAAAAAGCAATGAGTCAAGCGGGATGGATGAAAGATAAAAAAAGAGAAAAATGATTGAAGTAAAAAATGTAGATAAATCCTTTGAAGGAAATCATGTGCTGAAGAATGTTTCAGCTATATTTGAAACCGGAAAAACGAACATGATTATTGGTCAGAGCGGTTCGGGAAAAACCGTTTTGATGAAAAGCATTATTGGGTTACACCGGATTGACAATGGTAAAATAGAATACGACGGACGTAATTTGCCACAAATGCGTATGAGTGAAATTCGTATTTTGCGGCGTGAAGTAGGAATGCTGTTTCAGGGATCAGCGCTTTTTGATTCACTAAGTGTGTTGGAAAATGTGATGTATCCTCTTGAAATGTTTTTTTCCGGAACAAAAGAAGAAATGATTGAACGGGCTTATTTTTGCCTGAAGCATGTTAGTTTGGAAGAAAAATCGTTTGGCCTGGCTCCTTCCGAAATTAGTGGCGGTATGCAAAAGCGTGTTGCCATTGCCCGAGCCATTGCGCTACAGCCGAAATATTTGTTCTGCGATGAGCCAAACTCAGGTCTTGATCCGAAAACATCGTTGATTATTGATAAGCTTATTCATGAGATTACACACGAGTTTGGTATAACTACCATTATCAATTCGCACGATATGAACTCGGTGATGGAGATAGGCGAAAATATTATCTTCATTGAAAAAGGGCAGAAAGCCTGGCAGGGGAGCAAAGATGATATTTTTCATGTAGACAATCAGGCGTTAAACAATTTTGTTTTTGCTTCGCAATTATTCAAACAAGTCAGAAAGGTGAATCAATGAAGATTATTTCTTACAACGTAAATGGAATTCGGGCTGCATTAAGTAAGAACTTTACGGAGTGGTTGCAGGCAGAGAATCCAGATGTGCTGTGTCTTCAGGAGACAAAAGCACAACCAGACCAGATAGATACTATGCTTTTTGCAGAATTGGGTTATACTTCGTATTTGCATTCGGCCGAAAAAAAAGGATATAGTGGTGTAGCCATCCTAAGTAAAGAGGCTCCGGATAAAGTAGTTGTTGGCATGAATAACCCACGTTATGATGTTGAAGGGCGGGTGATTCGGGCTGATTTTGGCGATTTGTCCATCGTTTGCGTCTATATTCCTTCCGGCTCGTCGGGCGATGAACGCCAGGCTTTCAAGATGGAATTCTTATCAGCGTTTGGACCCTTTGTGGAGGAACTTCGAAAAATAAGGCCAAATCTGATAATCTGTGGCGATTATAATATCTGCCATAAGCCAATTGATATTAACCACCCTGAACGTCAGGCTGGCGTTTCGGGATTTTTGCCGGAAGAGCGTGAGTGGCTTGACCAGTATGAAGCTACGGGGATGGTTGATTCCTTTCGTGTTTTCGATCAGCGTGCCGAGCAATATAGCTGGTGGAGTTACCGTGGTGGAGCGCGTTCGCGGAATGTGGGATGGAGAATTGATTATCACTGGGTGACCGAACCGCTGCGCGGGAGATTGAAATCGGCAGCAATACTTTCGGATGCTGTACACTCTGATCATTGTCCGGTAGTAGTTGAACTAAATTAGACAGTTTTTCACGATAAAGCCGGATTTTTATGTAAACTTTGCATTGAATCTGCTTACGGTCTCTAAATATCTTGTTTTGAATGATAAAAAATAATAAATCTTTGTCACGGCGGTTTAGAAGAACTAAAATGTTTTTAACTTTGTCCGTTCAATAAATACTTGTCCATATGAAATTTACTTTTTTCAGGTTTATTCTTCTCTTTAGCGTAATTAGTTTTCTGAGTTCATGCCTTGGATCGTCTTCTAATACTACAGTTTATTCTTCGAGTCCATATTTTTCTTCGTTGGTGTTTAAAACTAATGATTCAATTCCAGCTTTACACACTGCAGTTTTTACGTTGGAGTATGATGCAGCTTTGAATGACTCGGTTATCATTAATGTTGACTCATTGCCTTACAAAACCCGTGTGGATAGTGTTTACCCTACTTTTGCTTTTAAGAGTACATCGGGAACTAAGTTGTATTTCCCGGCAGGATATAAGTCGAAAAAGGATTCGGCCGTAGTGACTGGAACTGACACTATTGACTTTAGAAAACCAATTCGTGTAAGAAACTTTTCAGCAGACGGAAAAAGCCATCGGGATTACATTGTCAGAGTAAATGTTCATACCGTTGATCCGGAGGTGTATGTTTGGAGTAAAGCGGCAGGAAATTTAAATTCAATTAACTCGACTAGTCAGAAAGCGGTTACTTTCAGAGATAGATTGTTCTATTATTCGAATGATGGTTCAAACAGTTATTTGTCTATTTCAAATGACGGATATAGCTGGAAAGATTCTACTATAACCGGCTTGCCAACAAATACGCCGTTGAATGATATGATTCAATTTAATGGGCAATTGTATTTAACCAGAGATGGTTTAAATATTTATTCTTCTGCCAATGGTGCTGACTGGAGTAAGAAGGCAGTTGCAAATTTCACGTTTAAGTCTTTACTTTTTGTCTTAAATAATCAGTTGTGGGCTGTGGTACAGTCGGTAAGTGATGCAAGCTATCATTTTGCAACTTCGCCGGATGGCGCTGTTTGGAGTATGACTGCCGGTACAATTCCTGCTAATTTCCCCGTAAGTGATTTTGCGTCAGTATCGACTAGTACGCCAACAGGGAAATCGAAAGTGTTGGTTTTGAATGGACTTTCGGCTGCCGGCACTCAGTTGAACAATCGATGGAGTAGTGAAGATGGAACGTATTGGGTAGATTTTAGTACTGAGAACCATACCCTGGATACGTTGGCAGTTGGTGCCTCGGTAATATCTTACGATAGCAAATTGTTTGTTATCGGTTTGAGGACTGATAACAGTAAAACCTATTTTAAAGTGTCGAAAGATGATGGTTTGAGTTGGCAAATTCCAGATACTTTGCGTAATGTTCTCCCAGTAAATTTGGCACCTCGAAGTTATCAATCATTTGTTGTCTTTAAGCCCAAAACGTATGCTAATGTGAATTCGGAAGTATTACGAAATGAAATTCTTTTATCAAACAGAATTTTTATTATTGGCGGAAAATTAGGTTCAACATCGTATTCAGATGTTTGGACGGGCAAATTAAATCGAGAAAATTTCTTACGGCAAAGAGCTGTAAAATAATATAATGAAAAGACGTTTCGAATTTTTGAAACGTCTTTTTTTATTTTCGGGTTTTTAGTCCCAGATATTTTTCTATACCTTTGCACCCCGAAAACAGGCAATAACTTTATGAGAACAACTCAGGCATACAAATTAAATTCGATCCGGTTCCGTCGTTGGAGCAGGGCAGGGTATGCTATTTTCTGTAGTTTGGCTTGTAGTGTGACGATTGGGTGTGTGGCTAGTTCTATTTCCGAGAAATCGCTTCAAAAATCAATTGGAACATCGGTATTTTCATCTAGCCTGAGTGATTTGGATTCGGAATCGCCCGACCAACAACAGGAGTTGGCGGATATGGAGCTTGCAATTCAACAATTGCAAGAATCTGTTTTATTGGAAAAAACTTTCGAAAGTGCAGCTGCAGCGCGTGTGCTTAATATACCTATTTTATTAAATCCGACGGTTGGAATGAGTTAGTCTCATTTCAACCGTTTTTTATTTTATTCATTATGAAAAAAGTTTTTACTCTTTGGTCACTTTTAATTGTGGCGGGTTTTCAATTTGTCATTGCGCAACAGAAATCCGATTCGACGGCAATTAATCTTTCTAATGTGGAAGTCAACACGAACCGGAAACTTTACTCCGAAATGGGACGGGTGCTAACGGTTATTGATAAGACGGAAATCAAGCGTACGGCCGTTCAGAGTATCGATCAGTTGTTGGATTATGTTTCGGGTATCGATATCCGTCAGCGCGGGACAAACGGCACACAGGCCGATATCTCGGTGCGTGGCGGCTCGTTCGACCAGGTGCTTGTGCTGCTGAATGGCGTAAACATTACCGATCCGCAGACAGGGCATTTCAATCTGGATCTTCCGTTGAACTTGTCGGATGTAAGTCGGGTGGAAATACTGGAAGGTTCCTCGGCGCGCGTCCTTGGACCCAATGCATTCAGCGGGGCGATTAATATTGTGACAGAAAGCGCTGACAAGCGGGCATTGAATGTGGAACTGACTGGAGGAAGTTACAACACCTACGGCGAATCTGCTTCGGGAAACCTGGGCTCTGAGAAGTTTCATACTTTTGCTTCTGTTTCGCACAAGAGCAGTGGCGGTTATATGAACAATACGGACTTTGACTTAAGCAGTGCTTTTGTTCAATCGGTGCTAAAGATTAAAAATGCCGGAAAATTTGATTTGCAACTGGCGGCACAGTTGAAGGAATTCGGGGCGAATGCATTTTATAGTTTTGCGTATCCCAATCAGTTTGAAAATAGCAAGACTTTCTTGGCTGCATTGAGCTGGTCGTTGATAAAGGGAAAGTTTGCTTACAATGCGCAGGTTTACTGGCGCCGTCATCACGACCGGTTTGAATTGTTTCGCGATAATGTGGGTGCACCTGCCTGGTATACCGGGCATAACTACCATTTGACTGATGCAACGGGAGCAAAGGTTTCGGGTTCTTATTTGTCCCGGCAGGGTAAAACCACCGTTGGGGTTGATGTGCGTAATGAGCATATTTATAGCAATGTGCTTGGCAACTTAATGGCAGAAAAAGTGGCTGTGCCATTCGAAACTGATAAATTTTTTACCCGCGATGCCAACCGGTTCCTGGCCACCGGTTTTATTGACCACACGATCAATCTTAACCGTTGGTATTTATCGGCAGGAGCTGCGGTTACCAACAGCAGTTCATTCGGCTTGAACGCTTACGGTGGTGTTGATGTGGCTTATGCGTTCACTGATAATTTCCGTGTTTTTGCCGATGCTAACTCGGCTGTCCGGCTCCCTACTTTCACCGATTTGTATTATAAAAGTGCTACGCAATTGGCCAACCCAAACCTGAAGCCGGAAAAATCGCAGACCATAGAAGTGGGAACAAAGATCCAGCAACGGAACTGGAAGCTGGATGCTACCGTTTACAAACGTTTCGGACAAAATGTGATTGACTGGACCAAGCAACCCGACTCAACCAAATGGCAAAGCCGCAACCTGACGAGTGTGGATGCCGTGGGTGCTGATATTGCCTTTAATTATTATTTCCGCCATTCGTTTTTGAACAAGGTTACGCTCACCTATTCTTATTTGAATATGGACAAAGCGGCCGTTGGTTTTGATTCCAAATATGCGTTGGATTATTTGAGAAATAAAGTAACCTTGTCGGTTCAACATAAAGTCTGGAGCCATCTTTCTGCTTCGTGGATTGGGTCGTATTCCGACAGGGCAGGGCAGTATACCGACTTCAATACGGCTAAACTGGTTGATTATTCACCCTATTTTTTGCTGAATGGACGCCTGCTATGGTCGGAAAAACGGTTTGATATTTTTGCTGACGTCAACAATATCTTCAATAAAAGTTATGCCGATTATGGTGGACTGACTCAGCCCGGGACTAACTTTAATGTGGGAGTGAGGTTGAAGTTGTAAAGGAGACAACCCCTAGCCCCTAAAGGGGAACACAAAAACGGCTGTATTCAATTAAGAGTACAGCCGTTTCTTTTCTTATTCTTGTTCCCCTTTAGGGGCTAGGGGTTAGTTTTTTCTTCTAACAAACCATGCTTGGTTTGATTTGTTTGAAGAAGTCGTTTCCTTTGTCGTCTACCAGGATGAATGCAGGGAAGTTTTCCACTTCAATTTTCCAGATAGCTTCCATGCCTAATTCAGGCCATTCCAGGCATTCCACTTTTTTGATGTTCTGTTGTGCCAGAATAGCAGCAGGACCACCGATAGAGCCCAGGTAGAATCCGCCATGTTTCTGGCAAGCATCCGTTACTTGTTGGGTGCGGTTTCCTTTGGCAATCATGATTAAGCTGCCGCCGTTTTCCTGGAACAGATCCACGTACGAATCCATACGGCCGGCGGTAGTAGGACCAAACGACCCTGAAGGCATACCTTTCGGGGTTTTGGCCGGGCCAGCATAATAAATAGGGTGGTCTTTTACGTATTGAGGCAGCGGTTTGCCGGCGTCGATCAATTCTTTGAGCTTGGCGTGGGCAATATCGCGACCTACCACGATAGTTCCGTTCAATGACAGGCGGGTTGCTACCGGATATTTCGACAGGGTGGCCAGGATTTCTTTCATTGGCAGGTTCAAATCGATTTTTACGGCATTGCCTTCGCCTTCGTTGCGAAATTCTTCTGGAATCAGCGAGCCCGGATTATCTTCCATCCGTTCTAACCAAACACCATCTTTGTTGATTTTACCTTTGATGTTGCGGTCGGCCGAGCAAGAAACGGCCATGCCCACAAAACAAGAAGCACCGTGGCGCGACAGGCGGACAATGCGGACGTCGTGTGCATAATATTTACCGCCAAACTGGGCGCCGAAGCCCGAAGCTTGTGCTTGTTTCAATACTTTTTGTTCCATTTCCACGTCGCGGAAAGCTTGTCCCAGTTCGTTTCCTTCAGTAGGAAGTTCGTCGTAGTATTTGGTCGAAGCCAGTTTCACGGTTTTCATACAGGCATCAGCCGAAGTACCGCCGATAACGAAAGCAATATGATACGGAGGACAAGCTGCTGTACCCAGGGTTTTCATTTTTTCGGTGAGGAATTTTTCCAATGAAGCCGGGTTGAGCAACGCTTTTGTTTCCTGAAATAAGTATGATTTATTAGCCGAGCCACCGCCTTTGGCAATGAAAAGGAATTTATAATCGTTGCCATGGCCGGCTACGAGGTCAATCTGGGCAGGCAAGTTGGTGCCGGTGTTCACTTCGTCGTACATGTTCAGGGCAGCGTTTTGCGAGTAGCGCAGGTTTTCCTGGGTGTAGGTTTCGTAGATTCCCTTCGATAGTGCTTCTTCGTCGGTTCCGTTGGTCCACACGTTGCTTCCTTTTTTGGCGTACACGGTAGCGGTTCCGGTGTCCTGGCAGAAAGGCAGGATTCCTTTAGCAGCAATCTCTGCATTGCGCAGCATAGTCAATGCCACGTATTTGTCGTTTTCGCTCGCTTCGGGATCCGAAAGGATGGCAGCCACTTGGCGCTGATGCTCCGGACGAAGCAAAAACGAACAATCGCGCATGGCAGTGCGGGCCAATACGGTGAGCGCTTCCGGTTCTACTTTTAGTATTTCTTGTCCGTCAAATTCCGATACCGATACGTGCTCTTTGGTAAGCAAATAGTATTCGGTTTTTTCTTTTCCCAGTGGGAAAGGTTCCTGGTACTTAAATTCTTTAGCCATTTTTATATTTTTGATTTTAAAATTACGATGTACGATTAGGCAACTGTAAAGTGCTGCAAAATTACGGAAATTTTTCTGTAATCCATCGGCATTTTCAGGCAAATGAACTAACATTTGCCTGAAAGATATGTTCAAAATTGCTGGCTTATCCGGTGCGAAGAGTCTGTTGCAGGGAGCTTGTAAATGATTTGGTTACCGATTTTACGCGATGATGCGAAAATTATTTGATTTATTTAAAAAAAAGATCCCGAAAAGTTTTTTGTTTTCGGAATTAACCATATATTTGCAGGGAAGTTTTTTAAATGTTCTAATTGCCCGTGTGGCTAATGACATGTGCTTGTTTGTGTTGCTCTTTTTATTCCGATTTTATTCCCTGCATTTGGTGATACCTTCCGTCCCGGACGGAAGTGTCCCGACAACTGTTTTGAAGCTTCCGTCTCGGACGGAAGGATCCCGCAAGCTGAATTTATGTTTCCGTCCCGGACGGAAACGTTTCGCAAGGTGATTTAGTACTTCCGTCCCGGACGGAAAGGCTCCGACAGTTGAGTTGGTGTTTCCGTCCGGGACGGAGGCCTGAAAATGTTTTCTCTTAAACTAAATAAAAATGTAAAATTAAAATGTTATGGAAAAAAGAACTTTCTACGGATTCCGTTTTGGTCATTTATCTAATGACAATGCTTATTCATTGATTAAATCTACGATCGAAGTTGCGATCCCGGTACGGACCCTGCTGGGTGAAATGGGCAATGCGGTGTTGAGCCAATTGATGGTAAATGCTGACAAATTTGGACAACAGGTAACTGTTTTGCACAAAAGCAAGCTTACCGGACAGGTTACGGCACTCGACGAAAAGGACGATGATTTGCTGGCTGAAATAAAACGGGGCGTAGTGTTTATGATCAAATCGCGCGACTTGTACAAACAATCGGCGGCGCAGGAACTTGATTTCTTTTTCACGCCCTATTGGGGTGCGGGCAAAAAGCCGGTCAAAGCCCAGGTGGATGATCTGGCTGTCATGTTTACAAAATTTCATGCCGACCCTAAGCTGCTGACTGCGGCCTCTATTTGTGGCGTATTGGATATGATAACTGAACTGGAAGCTACCAATATTGAATTGGGCAATAAATTTCTGGAACGTAACGAAGAACACGGCAACCGCCCCGAGTCCGGTAGCGATCTTCGCCCCGCCGCAGCCGAAAGTTATGCGCAATTCTGCACCGTAGTGGAACAAGCCGTCAATTTTACTCCCAATGACGAATTGATTAAACTTTTCAATAACATGGACGAACTCCGCCGAAGATACAGCCTGCTTGCTTCGGATAATAAGGATAAACCTACCGATACGCCAAAGGCCTAAAAAACAGAAACCGGTCCGAAGAGCAAGAAAGCTTTTCGGACCGGTTTCTGTTTTCGGGATGGTGGAATTCCGATAGCTAAAACAACGTCAATTGGCCATCTTCATCTACAATCTCATCGGGCAGCACAGAATCGTTTGGCGTAGGGCTAATTGTTTTATCTTTCTTTGGCTTTACTGTTTCTTCTGCAGGCATTTCGGGTGTTTCGGGTGTTTCGGGTGCCGCAGGTTCCACAGCTCCTTCAGTTATCATTTCTGTTTCTTCCGAATCGGTATTATTATCGTCGCCGTCGTTTTCTTTAGCACTATCTTCTTTGGCCGGTGCAAACCGAATTGGTTCCAGCTCGTTGATCGTTTCCACCTCGAATGTCGTCAGGCGCTTTCCTTTGGCCTTGTAGCTTTTCACACCGATAAATTCTTCGCCATCCACCACCAACGCTTCACGATACGCATCGTTTCCTCCCATCACCACTTCGAATCGTGGAAAATCCACGTCGGTCATCAGCATTAGGCGCGAGTCGTGGTTGTCGCCCAAGAAGTTTTGCGGTTTCGACGATGCTTCCAGCTGGAAGCGTTTCAGGTAATAGAATTTCTGCTCGGCATCCCACAAAGCCACTGTCCACACTTTGTTGGAATCGAATTTCTCGATCACCAGAATGTCTTTATCGTAATGGTTGCTTAAATCGAACCCGCTGGTGTAGAAATTCCCTTTGCTCGAAACGACCAGTATCAGGTCATCGCTCAGGAATTCGCCCAGATGTTCGCCCCGGTTGTCGTAATTCAGACGCAATACGTCGCGGTCAAACCAAACCTGCCGTCCGCCCAGCGTAGAACCGCCTTTTTGTTTTAAAGCGATCTTCTGAATATCGTTTTTGGTCAATATATTTCCCATTGATTGCCTTCCCTTGATCGCAATCTCGCTGAAATCTTTTTCGAAAACGATTTTAAACAACCGCGGTTTCGGTTTCAATGTCACGCGGATCACTTCGGCTTCGGCATTCGGGTTAGACGTAAAATAAACCACCTTCGATCCGGCCGTTCCCTGGGTTACGTCATATTCTTTGTCACGCGTAATGCCGTTTACGGCAAAACGTTTGATATAGTAAGGACCCGTTTTGCCATCACGGTAAACGGCATTGTAAATGGTCCGTTTGTCATTCTTTTTGAAAACATCGAGGTGCAGAATATTTTTCCCGACAAAGATTTTGTCGGCCACTTTCACCACCTTGTATTTTCCATCTTTGAAGAAAATGATGATATCGTCTATATCCGAGCAGTTGCACACAAACTCGTCTTTGCGTAGCGAGGTTCCGATAAATCCTTCCTCGTGGTTGACATACAGCTTCTCGTTAGCTTCCACCACTTTGGTAGCCACAATCGTTTCAAAGTTGCGAATCTCCGTCCGTCGGGGGAAATCCTTGCCGTATTTAGCTTTCAGCCCTTCGTACCAGGAGATCGTGAAGTCTGTCAGGTGAGTCAGGTTGTAATCTATTTCGTCAATTTTTTTCTGAATGGAGATCAGCGTATCATTCGCCTTGTCGGAGTCGAACTTGGTGATACGCATCATTTTTATTTCGAGCAATTTCAAAAAATCCTCGCGGGTAATTTCGCGGATAAAATCTTTTTTGAATGGCTCCAGCCGCTTGTCGATATGCGTGATAACTGCATCTTGCGACGTGCTTTCCTCGAATCCCTTGTCTTTGTAGATGCGGTTTTCGATAAATATTTTTTCGAGCGAAGTAAAGAACAACTGTTCCTGTAATTCGCCTTTTTGAATTTCGAGTTCGGCCTTTAGCAGGTCTTTGGTATGATCGCAACTGATGCGCAACATTTCGCTCACGCCCAGGAAACGCGGTTTATTATTGTGAATCACACAGCAGTTTGGCGAAATGCTCAGTTCGCAGTCGGTAAAAGCATACAGTGCATCAATCGTTTTGTCGGACGACGAGCCGGGTTGCAAGTGAACCAGAATCTCCACGTTGGCCGACGTGTTGTCGTCTACCTTGCGGATTTTTATTTTGCCTTTATCGCTGGCTTTGATAATCGACTCGATCAGTTTCGATGTGTTCGATCCGTACGGAATTTCGGTAATGGCCAGCGTTTTGTTATCTACTTTGCTGATTTTTGCACGTATTTTTACGGCGCCGCCACGTTCTCCATCGTTGTAGCGGGCTACGTCAATGGAACCGCCCGTTTGAAAATCGGGAAATAACACAAATGCTTCGCCGCGTAAATGTGCCACGCAAGCATCAAGCAGTTCGTTGAAATTATGTGGGAGAATTTTGGAGTTCAATCCCACGGCAATACCTTCCACTCCCTGAGCTAACAGCAGCGGAAACTTTACGGGCAACGCTATCGGTTCCTTGTTACGGCCGTCATACGATGCCTTCCATTCGGTGGTTTTGGGATTGAAAACCGTATCGAGCGCAAACTTCGACAAGCGTGCTTCGATATAACGCGGGGCAGCTGCGCCATCGCCGGTAAGTATATTCCCCCAGTTTCCCTGGCAGTCAATCAATAAATCTTTTTGTCCAAGTTGTACCAGGGCATCGCCGATTGAGGCATCACCGTGCGGGTGAAATTGCATGGTATGACCCACAATATTGGCCACTTTGTTGTAGCGGCCATCGTCCAGGCGTTTCATGGAGTGAAGGATACGGCGCTGAACGGGTTTCAGTCCATCGTAAATGTCGGGTACTGCACGTTCCAGGATTACGTACGAAGCATAGTCCAAAAACCAGTTTTGGTACATGCCTGAGAGGTGATGTTTTACGGCATCGTCGCTAATTTTGGGTACTTTATAACTTGAATGCGCAGCAGATTCATTCTCAACAACGATTTCTTCGGCTGCGCCCGTCATTTCGTTTTCTTCGTTTTCCGCTTCAATTATTTCGTCAGTGCTCATGCAATTAATTTCAAGTTACGAGTTACAAGTTATGAGGGGTTTGAGATTAAACTGTTGATGAAAGAAGTACAATCATTTTTAATGTTCAAAACACCTTGTCTACATAGTATTTTTGAGTTTGAATCCACAAAAATACAAAAAAAATAGTAACTTTGCACCTCATTTTAGAGTACATTTTGTGCGAAATTTGTCTTTTGCATAAATAAATAATCTGAAATAAATATGCGGGAATAAAGAGCGTTGCTGGTATCTAAAACTTTCAAACTCATTCACTCGTAGCTTTTCACTCGTAACTTGTAACAAAAAAAGATATGGCTTCACAAGAAGATGTTTTTAAAAAACTGATTGCACACTGCAAGGAGTATGGTTTTGTATTTCCTTCGAGCGAAATTTATGACGGACTGGGCGCTGTGTACGACTATGGTCAGAATGGCGTAGAACTCAAAAACAATATCAAAAAATATTGGTGGGACAGCATGGTGTTGCTCAACGAAAACGTAGTTGGTCTTGACGCTGCTATTTTTATGCATCCTACTACCTGGAAAGCTTCCGGACACGTGGATGCCTTCAACGATCCGTTGATCGATAACAAAGACAGTAAAAAGCGCTATCGTGCCGATGTTCTTATCGAAGATTTGTTGGCAAAATATGATGATAAAATCAACAAAGAAGTAGAAAAAGCAGCCAAACGTTTTGGTGATAGTTTTGACGAAGCTGTTTTTCGTACAACCAACGAGCGTGTGCTGGAAAATCAGGCTAAACGCAACGAAGTTCATAATCGTTTTGTGGCAGCACTGAATGATAATAACCTGGCTGAATTGAAAGCTATTATCGAAGATTATGAGGTGGTTTGCCCTATCAGCGGAACCCGCAACTGGACCGATGTCCGTCAGTTCAACCTCATGTTCTCTACCGAAATGGGCTCTACTGCCGATGGTGCCATGAAAATCTACCTTCGTCCGGAAACGGCACAGGGTATTTTTGTCAACTTCCTGAATGTCCAAAAAACAGGCCGGATGAAAATCCCATTTGGTATTGCCCAAATTGGTAAAGCGTTCCGTAACGAAATCGTAGCCCGTCAGTTTATCTTCCGCATGCGTGAGTTTGAACAAATGGAAATGCAATTTTTCGTTCGTCCTGGAGAAGAAATGAAATGGTTTGAGCACTGGAAAGAATTCCGGTTGAAATGGCACAAAGCACTTGGACTTGGTGATCAAAAGTACCGTTTCCACGATCATGATAAATTGGCTCATTACGCCAATGCTGCTACCGATATTGAATTCGAGATGCCTTTCGGGTTTAAGGAAGTGGAAGGAATCCACTCACGTACTGATTTCGATTTGAGCAGTCACGAAAAATATTCAGGCAAAAATATCAAGTATTTCGATCCTGAAATCAATCAATCATACACTCCATACGTAATTGAAACTTCGATCGGTGTGGATCGTACTTTCCTGTCTATCATGGCGGCTTCGTACAACGAAGAAACGCTTGAAAACGGAGAAAGCCGCGTGGTGTTGAACTTGCCTCCGGTATTGGCTCCCGTAAAAGCCTGTATCATGCCGTTGGTGAAAAAAGATGGTCTTCCTGAAAAAGCACGCGAAATCATGAACGACCTGAAGTTCGATTTCAAATGCGGATACGACGAAAAAGATTCGATCGGAAAACGTTACCGCCGTCAGGATGCAGTGGGAACGCCTTTCTGTATTACCGTCGACCACCAGACTATCGAAGACAACTGCGTAACCATCCGTTACCGCGATACGATGCTGCAAGAACGTGTTGCCATTGCCGAATTACACAAAATCATTGGGGATTTGGTAAACATGAAAAACTTGTTCAAAAAGATAGTGGGATAACATTGATAACAATATATTTTTTAGCACAAACGGGATAGTCTTTCAACTATCCCGTTTGTTGTTTTACAACGTAGCGTGATTGCGTACTTTTTCTAAATTACACATCAGTGTGCAACGATTTAGGATAAATTGTCATCTAAGAAAATAAAATGCCATACCATGAAAGAAAATTCAATTGTATTGTTGACGATTCTATTGCTTGGTGTATTTACTTATGCCGGTTGCAATTTAATTGGTCAAACTGAAGATTCGGGAACTGCAAATGACACAATAACCATTCGTGTAAATGAAACTTACCGGAATGAAAGTCTTAATCTTAGTCTGAAATTAGATTCTGTATTGTCGGACTCAAGATGTCCTGACGGAGCAGAGTGTATCTGGGCAGGAAATGCTGTAGTGAGAATGAAGCTAAAGCTAAATAATAACGCTGAATATCTTTTCAATCTGAATACCCTGCAATCTTTTCGGCAGGACACCATTATCAAAGGGATTAGTTGCAAATTGATTGAACTGCTGCCGTATCCGGATATTCGTGTTGCATTCGACTATCAAAAATACAAAGTAAAAATGCTTGTCACTAAAAAATGAAAAAGTCAGCTGCCCGTTTCCGGATAGCTGACTTTAATTTTGAATAGCAAACATCAGGTGTACATTAATCTTCTTCTTTTTTAGAAGCTTCGTATTCCTTAAGGAGTTTGTCTTGAATATCCATTGGAACTAACTCATAACTAGCAAACTTCATACTGAACGAAGCACGTCCTCCGGTAAGAGAACTCAGTGAGGTAGAATAGCTGCTCAATTCTTTCAACGGAATTTTAGCCGATAGCTTTTCGTATCCTTTTTCACTCTCCATGCCCATAATTACGGCACGGCGGCCTTGCAAGTCGCTCATTACATCGCCTAAACGTTCTGATGGAGCCTGAACAACTACATCGTAAACGGGTTCGAGCAGTTTTGGACCGGCTTCTTTAAAAGCTTGTGCAAAAGCATTACGGCCCGCCAGACGGAATGAAATTTCATTTGAATCAACCGGGTGCATCTTACCGTCATACACGATTACGCGAACGTCACGGGCATACGAGCCGGTAAGCGGGCCTTGTTCAATGCGATCCATGATACCTTTCAAAATAGCCGGGATAAAACGTGCATCAATAGAACCACCTACGATACTATTTATCAACACGAGTTTGCCACCCCAATCTAAATCGAAAACTTGCGTGTCGCGGTTACTGATCTTATATTCCTGACCGTTGAAACGGAACGTATCGGGCGCAGGCATGCCGTCGTAATAAGGTTCGATAATCAAATGGACTTCACCAAACTGACCTGAGCCTCCCGATTGTTTTTTGTGCCGGTAGTCGGCCCGTGCATTCTTGGTTATGGTTTCGCGGTATGGAATTTTTGGTTCTTTAAATTCGATTTGAATTTTGTCATTGTTTTCAACCCGCCACTTCAAGGTGCGCAAGTGAAATTCGCCCTGACCGTACAAGATTGTTTGTTTCAACTCTTTTGATTGCTCAACAACCCATGTAGGATCTTCTTCGTGCATACGGGTCAGAATTTCACTGAGTTTTTCTTCATCGGCCTCCGATTTTGCCTTGATAGCCCGGCGGTACTTTGGCTCCGGATATTTTATTTCTTTGAAATCATACTCGCATCCTTTTACGTTCAACGTATTGCCGGTGCGTGTGTCTTTTAGTTTTACTGTTGCGCCAATATCGCCTGCTATAATTTCGTCTACTTTGTTTCGTATTTGACCGGCTACTGCAAAAATCTGACTGATACGTTCCTTTGAGTTTCGGTCAACATTCATTAAATCATCACCTTCCTTCAATTTGCCACTCATAACTTTGAAGTATGAAACTTCACCAATATGTGGTTCGACGCTGGTTTTGAATATGTAAATACTAGTAGGTCCATTGGGATCTGGTGAAATTTGTTTTCCGTCTGCTGTTTGAGGTTTTTCACACAGGCTGACACTTGGAGCCACGTTTCCGACGAACTCCATCAATCGACGGACACACATGTCTTTTCCAGCACAAACGCAGAATACGGGGAACATGTCGCGGTGAATCAATCCTTTGCGAATACCAACACGCATTTCATCTTCACTCAACGAACCCTGGTCAAAGAATTTTTCCATTAGTTCTTCATCATGCTCTGCTGCTGCTTCAACCAATATGTTGTGTAAATCTTGTGCTTTTTCTATCTCATCCGCAGGAATTTCCAATACATCGGGCACGCCACCTTCGGGTTTCCAACGATACATTTTCATCTTCAACACGTCAATAACTGCATTGAATTGCGGTCCGGTAGCAATAGGATATTGAATCTGTACTACTTTGCTACCAAAATTTTCTTTGAGTTGAAGCAGTGTTTTTTCGAAATCAGCTTTTTCCTGATCTAGGTGATTAGTTACGAAAATAACCGGTTTATTGAATTTTTCGGTGTAACGGAAGTGATTGTTGGTCCCAACTTCTACGCCATATTGCGTGTTGAGAAGGATGAGGGCGGTATCGGTTACATTCAGTGAAGTCACTACACCTCCGATAAAATCGTCGGAACCCGGACAGTCAATAAAATTTAGTTTCTTTTCTTGCCATTCAGTTTGGATAATGGTAGAAAATACGGAATAGCCATACTCTTTTTCAACAGGAAAATAATCAGAAACAGTGTTTTGGCCACCCACTGTGCCTCTGCGTTTTATAACTCCACTCTCGTAAAGCATAGCTTCCACAAGAGTGGTTTTCCCGGAGCCGGAACTTCCCAGCAATGAAATGTTTTTGATTTCATTCGATTGATATACTTTCATACTGTATTAAAATTAGAAGAATTAATACTAAAAAATAAACTGTTTTTTTAATGAAAAATCGTATGGCAATGTATGAAATCTATCTTAAATTGAATTTGAATTTTGTATGTTTTACAGCAGACTTTTTGGTGATAAAAATAGAGTAATTTGGATGTAGTTAAATTTTGATAGGGCCTTTATGACCTTTAATGAGTTTAAGACCTATGCGGTGTGGACTCAAATGATTGTTTTATTGTGCATTTAAATTTAGATTAAAATTAAACAAAAAAGGTTTTTTGTTGTTTGGAATTATATATAAGGAAATTATAACTAAAACTATAAGTCATGAATAAAAAACTACTTTGCTTTTTTCTCATCATATGCTTTGGTAGCTCCGGCATAAAAGCGCAAGATACGTTATCCCATTGGTCCGTGGGTGTAAAAGCCGGATTTGATTATTATCGTGTAACTCCGGTCTCGTCAAAAACCGGATTAAGTAATTATATTGACGATATGGGATGGACTTTCCCCGGAATTTTTATTGAGTACACCATTAATCCGTTGGTCGGGTTTGGAGCTAGTGCGGATTATCTAAACTTCGATAGAAACGTTGCCTCAGGTCATACGTTTGATTTCACGGTTTTTGGATCTGCTAACTTGACAAATTTACTTTCACCCAGGCGAACCGGTTTTTGGCGAAAAGTAAATGTGTATGGTGACTGGGGTGGTGGATTGGGTTATTATTCAAATAAAGTCCTGGCTACCGGTGCTAAACATAGTTTGGCATCTCCTCTGGTAACCAGTGCTTTGAATATGGAGTATAACCTTAGCAAGGTATGGGCACTGCGTGCTGAAACCCAATACAGGTATTATTTTAGGGAAGATATTGGCGGAACAAATATTATCGGACAAACAGGAACCGGTGAAATGGTTCTTGGGGCTGATGCTTTTGTGGCAACAATTGGTCTTCGGTATAAGTTGGGGGCAACGGCTAAAAGGCATGTGCGGAATACGAGCCTAGGCGAATACTATAATCTGGAAGAAAGACATGGTAAAGATACGTTGAGTGTTCAGAGCCGGTTAAAAGCTCTTGAAACTGATGGCATAGCCAGTAAAGATAAATTGCAGAAACTAGAAACAGATTTGAAAGCCATAACGGACGAAAATAGGGCTAACAAAGAAAAAATACGAATGTTGGAAGACGAACTAAAAGCTATACCACAAACTCAGGTTTTATCGCAAACAGAAAAAAATGCTGAAGATATGGATAAAATAGTTGTACTTCTAGATGTGAATTTCAAGTCTGGTTCAGCTAGATTGCAACCAGAAGCGAAAACCCTGCTGGATCAGGTTACGCTGGTATTGAAGGTAAATAAAAAATGGTCCAAGCTGGAAGTTGTTGGCTATACGGATAACATTGGACGAACTAAGATGAATCAAAAACTTTCTCAAAAACGAGCCAATGAGGTTAAAAAATATTTAGTATCAAAAGGAATTGCTGCATCGTATATTAGTATTGCCGGATTTGGACATAAAAATCCCAAGATGTCTAATGCAACTAAAGAAGGCCGCTATAAAAATCGTCGTGCGGAACTGGTTATTACGAAATAAACGGATTTCCTCCTTCAAACAAAAAACTCCGAAACAGAATGTTTTCGGAGTTTTTTGTTTGAAGGAGGTTAATGGATACGCAGGATAGATTTTGTTTCGGTCCAGTATTCGGGTGACTTTCTGAAAAAGTAAAAAGTGATTAGTAAACAAACTGCGAGAATAGCTCCGAATACGGCAAAGCTATTTTCGGAAGTAAAATAGGTCGTAGCTGAAAAGAGAAAAGTTCCCAGCAATACAAAAATAAACGTAACTAGATTCAAATAGGCTATCATATCGCCAAGTTTACGGCCCAGATTGGCATTTTGGAGTATCGATAGGCAGGGAATCTGAAAAATACCACCCATAAATGCTACGCTAAACACACAAAATACAAAAAGCCACATATTCAGCTGAAAAAAAGTAAGCAGGCAAAACAGCAAACTCATGCCAATGATTCCAATCAGAATAAGTCCTTTTTTTACTTCATGTCCTGAGATTTTTCCAGCTGCCCAACATCCTAATGCAATGCCAATGGCTGCACAAGCCATCACCATGCCTGTGGAGGTGTTTGAAACCTGATAAACGTGCTTGCAATGGATAACCAGATTCATTTGCAACATGCCGCCAATGAGCCAGAATGCCGAAGCTCCAAAAACGGCACTATTCACATTAGCATGCTTGTGGGCAAAATGAAAAGAGTCGATCAAAAAACGGATAGGGTTTAATGTTCCTGCTTCCTCTTTGTTTTCGGGTAGCTCTTGTGCCTGGATAAGGCTTGTTACCACGTATCCCACCACCGCTAAACCGATATAAATGCTGAAAACTACCCATTGGTTATAATAATCAGAAACGATAGAAGCAGTGATTGTGCCAACTAGGATTCCCAGAAAAGCCATCATTTCGAACACACCGCTGCCAAACGAAACGCCTTTCTCGCCCCCAATATCGCGAATCAGGCTGTATTTGGATGGAGAATAAAGGCAGCTTAAAATTCCCATAAGCAATACCGTAAAAACAGCCACCATGGGCCAATGATAATAGAAAGCAACACAAGCAAATGCCAGAACGGGAATCTCGAGTAGTTTACAGAGTTTGAAAATGTATTTTTTAGAATAGATAACTGCAAACCGGCCTGCTAATGGAGAGATGAAAAGATAAGGGACTACCAGCGATGCTGACACCATGGAGATAAGTTGAGATTGTGTCATCCACTTTGGCACAGCCCAACCCACAGCAATGAAAATAATACAGTTTTTCAGAAAATTATCGTTATAGACACCAACGAAATTGCTTAAAAACAAAGGAGTCCATTTGCTGCGGAATAATCTCATGGAGGTTTTTTGAGTGGTTGAGTGGCAAAAATAGGGAAAATTATGGGATAATAAAATTCCTGCAATACAAGGTTGAGTTGTGCTGCGGGAGATTAATTTGATTGTTTTAATATTTGCGAAGCGAAAAAATAAAGCTTAAACCGCCTGTTGGCACGCGTTTGGCGGAGATCGTTCCACGGTGATAAATAACAGCATTTTTAACGATGGCCAAGCCGAGTCCGGTTCCACCTTGTTTACGGCTTCGGCCTTTGTCTACGCGGTAGAATCGTTCAAATAATCGGTTTAAATGTTCTTCGGCAACCCCAACTCCATTGTCGCTGAATGAGAAATAATAGAACTGGTCATCTTCGCGGTAACAGCTGATGTCGATCGTGATTTTTTCGCCGGCGTAAGCCAATGTATTGTCCAACAAATTGCGAAATATGGAGTACAACAGTGAACGGTTTCCCTGGATTAGAATCTTTGGTTGAAAATTTTGGACAATCTCGCAGCCTTTTTGCTCTGTCTGCAAATGAACATCATTCAATACATCGGTGATAACATCTGAAATATTGCATGGTTCTTTTTGAAATAAACGTTGGCCTTCGTCCATTTTATTCAGGGTGGAGATGTCCTGCAATAAATCCCGCAATCGTTGTGCTTGCTGGAACGAACGTTCTACAAAGAATTTCTGCCGCTGCGAATCCATATCCGGATTATCAAGAATGCTTTCCATGTATCCCAAAATGCTGCTCACGGGAGTTTTCAGTTCGTGCGAAATATTTTGCGTTAAGTGCCGTTTCAATTCGTTTTCGTGTTCTTGCACAGTGATGTCGTTGATAGAAATCTCGAACGTGTCATCCTGAAACACGATACATTGCACGGCAAAAACGCGTCCACCTTTTTCTACGGTGAGTCGTTTTCTGTTCAGTTGATTGTTCAGAAGACTCTTGTCGATAAACTCGTTGAGCTCTGCAAATTCGGGTAGCGAAAAAATCTGATCCGAACTTTCGCTCTGTTGGTCGGATAGTATGTTGGTATATTGAATAAAATGAGTGTTGGCCAGAATTTCTTTCTTTTCAGAAGAAAAAATTCCCAATCCTTCCTGCGAAATTTGTAGGTGTTTTATTAGCTTTTCACGCTCTTTGTTTACTTCATCTTTGGTTTGCAGCTGCAATTTGTACAACTTTACAATGTTTTTGCTTATTTCGCCTAATTCGTCATTGGGGAACTCGATGTCCGTATCCAGAAACTCTTCTTTCTCGGCTTTGTGAGTGAATATCCGTAACCGGTCGATAGATTTGGTGAAGTTCCTGGAAATAAGATAGAGAGCCAAAACAGCCAAAATTAATATGAATCCCATGAAATACAGGAAAAATGTATTGGCCTTGAGCATGCTGGTAAGGTTTACATTGTATGGCAGGGCGCTTCGCACATAACTCTGGGAGAAACGATGTGCCAGGTAATAGTAATCTTTGCCGGTGGAGACAGAATGACGGATAGCTTTTCCTACGTTGGATTTATTGGCCATTGCTATTTCGGGCCTGTTCAGGTGATTCTCTAGCTCCGTTCCTTTTTTTACGAACGAATCGAACGTGACAACGCCCAAGGTGTCGATTACGGTGACGCGCAAGTTGCTGTCGGGGAAAAGATGTACGTATTCTTCCAAATCTTCCCAACTTGGATTCCGTTCCCTGATAAATTGGTTGATGGTGAAATTATAGATGGTCAGTTGATGATCAAGTTGCTCGGTACGAAATTCCTTTTCGCGTTGGTACTGGAAAAAGCAAATCAGTGCCAGCATCAGAAAGAAGATGCTGAAAAAATACAGGAAAAGACGGCGATTGAGTGTCATAATGTATAATAACCCTTAGCCTCTAAAGGGGAACTAAGTTAGTTTTGTTTAATCTGTTTTTGAGATAAATCAATTAGGCTTCCTGATATTATCTCCTCAAAAGTCCCCTTTAGGGGATTTAGGGGTCATCTATTCTTCAAAGCAATATCCGTATCCTAAGCGGGTGACAATATTTTTGCCATACGGACCTATTTTTTTGCGAAGCCGGGTGATGTTTACATCGATAGTCCGGTCGAGTACGATAACCTCATCGCTCCAAACGCGAGACAGCATTTCGTCGCGTGAGAATACACGGTTTTTATTCCCTAAAAACAATTTCAGTATTTCAAATTCTTTTTTAGTAAATGGAATTTCAACGCCTTCGAGCATTACCTTTTTGTTTTCGAGCGACATTTCCAGCCTTTCATAATTCAATATTGTTACCGGAGCGGGTTCTGCTTTATTTTTATCTACCCGGCGGATGACTGCTTTGACACGCGCCAGCACTTCGCGGATGGAGAATGGTTTGGAAATATAATCGTCGGCTCCGATGTTGAATCCGGTGAGGCGGTCGGTTTCCGAGTCTTTGGCGGTTAAATAAATAATGGGAATGGTGGCAGTTCTTGGATCTTCGCGAAGCAGGCGTCCCATTTTGAACCCGGAGATTTCGCCCATCATCACGTCGAGCAGCAACAGGTTATAACTGCTTATGTCTTTTTTTAATGCTTCTTCGGCCGAATAAGCTACATCGACCGAATAACCTTCTGTCTCCAGATTGAATTGAAGAATTTCACACAAATCTTCTTCGTCATCTACTACTAAAATACGATATGGATTCATACTTTTATCGAATTAAAATTATGTTACAAAGAAACTAATTGCTTGTTTCGGAATTGTGTAATACCTATTACAAAGATATGACAAAATTTTAAATTGGTTGTGAATTAGCCGATTCTACTTCGTTGAAATAGTGTGAATCTATTAATAATAAAAGCTCTCACCGCGCGGCAAGAGCTTTTGGAATTTAGAATAATGATTGTGTTTAAATCGTGTCCGAATTATTTTTGCGTTGTTGTGCTCGTTTTGGCGGTTGATTGCACTGAATTGTTGGCCGACTCGATAACTATATTTTGATTTTTAAAAGCAAGTGTGTTTAATAATGCAGAGCAAAAAGAGGAACTCACCGAAGTCAGTTCCTCTTTTGGGGATGAAATTGCGAAATTAATTTTTGGGTGCGTGTTTCAGGACTTTAGCATCTATGTAAAAGAAAATTTCTTCGGCAATATTGCTACAGTGGTCGCCAATTCTTTCGAGCCTCCTGAATACACTGAATAGATTCAAGCAGTCTAATGCACGATCTGGATTTTTTTGTATATACTCAGCAAAATGGCGTGCGGCGTTAGCATTAATCTCGTCTACCTGATAATCTTCACTGAAAATAGCCGTAGCAATGTCGGGTTTTTCATTTTCGAACGCATCCAATCCTTGGGAAAGCATTTTGTTTACCTGCTCAATCATAACCCGCAAATTCGTGTCCATGATTAGCTCGGCATCCAGAATAACCGTTGGGTTGGTAATAAGCACCCGGGAGATTCCATACGCAAAATCGGCGATGCGTTCCAGGTTGGAGTTTATTTTAAGCACAGCCAGTACAAAACGCAGGTCGACAGCAACAGGCTGATAAAGTGCAATAATGTTTTCGCATTCACTGTCAATTTTTAGCTCGTAGGCATCTACTTTTTTCTCACGCATAGAAACCTTCTGAGCTAGTTCCTTGTTAAAAGATAAAATGGCTTCACCTGAATTTGAAACCTGCGAAATGACTAATTTCCACATGTCGATAACATCTTGACGAAGCGTTATCAATTCTTGTTCTAAATGTCTCATAAATGTATTTATTTAAACCAACCCCTAGTCCCTAAAGGGGAACATGAGTTAGCAATGATTTTGGTTTTATATCAATAAATCAAAACAAATATTATTCCCCTTTAGGGGTCAGGGGTCTTTTCATCCAAACCGTCCGGTAATGTAGTTTTGGGTAGAAATGTGTTTCGGATTGGTGAATATGGTAGTTGTTTGATCGTATTCAATCAATTCGCCCAAATACATATACATGGAATTATCAGATATGCGTGCTGCCTGAGACATGTTGTGTGTAACCAGCACGATGGTGTAATTCTCTTTCAGCTCAATTAATAAATCCTCTATTTTGGCGGTTGCAATCGGGTCGAGTGCCGAAGTCGGTTCGTCCAACAGAATCACATCGGGTTTAAAAGCTAACGCCCGGGCAATGCAAAGCCTCTGTTGTTGGCCTCCTGAAAGAAAATTTCCTTTCTTATGCAACGAATTTTTCACTTCTTCCCAAAGTGCCACGTCTTTTAATGAGGTTTCAACAATTTCATCGCGCTCCGAACGCTTAATGCTGATTCCATTCAGTTTGTATCCTGCAATCACATTTTCGTAAATACTCAGGGTAGGGAATGGGTTGGGGCGTTGGAATACCATTCCGACTTTTCTACGCAATTTAATGGTAGACATGTCATAGATGTTTTCGTCATTCAACAAGATTTTGCCCTCAGTCGAGATGTTCGGGTACAATTCGTGCATGCGGTTAATAGCTCTGAGCAGTGTTGTTTTTCCACAACCCGAAGGCCCCATGATAGCTGTAACGGCATTTTTCTTTATGGTTGCACTTACGTCTTTAACCGCAAGTTTATCCTTGTCGTAGGCTATTGAAAGGTTTTCAATAGTAAGTATCGACGGAGAAGTGAAGTTTTCAGTCTCTTTCATGTCAGTATTCAGCGTTGGGGAAGTAACGTTTTTAGTCTCTTTTATATCAGTCTCAAGCAACGTAGGAGAAGAGATGTCTTTAGTTGTGTTCATATTGATTTTAATAATAGTTCAGTTGAGTTCAAATAAACAGTAATCCGGTTTAAATCTTGCGTTTGGCAGCGATCCATTTTGACAGCATATTTAGTATAAGCACAAATCCCATTAAAAATAAGGTTGAACTCCAGATTAAATCCACCATGTTCGGGTCGTTGTAAAATTGCCAGATCAGTAAGGGTACAGCACTTATTGGCTTGGTAATATTCCACGTAATTTCAGGGTTGCCCAACGTTGTCAGCATAAGTGGTGCTGTTTCGCCCAAAATACGGGAAATGGCAAGCAAAATACCGGTCATTAACCCGCTGAAACTTGTTGGAATCAACACTCTCCAGATAACCTTGTAATAAGGTGTTCCCAGTGCCATGGCAGCCTCTTTGAGGGTGTCCGGGATCATTTTCAACGATTCTTCAGTGGATCGCATGATCAACGGTAACATCATAATGGCCAAAGCCACACTGCCTGCCAATACGGAGTACCCATGTGTTACATGAACCACCACCCACAGATAGGCAATTAATCCGATAACGATGGACGGGACTCCTTGTAAAACGTCGGCCGTATCGCGAAGAAATCCGGCATACTTTGATTGTTGGTTTTCGTAGACGTAAATTCCTATCAGTACACCAAACGGAATGGCAATTAACGAAGCGATAAAAACTAAATAGAGAGAGCCAGTGATACCGTTTACAATTCCACCCGGGATAAGTTGCCCGCTGGATTTTGCCATCATGGCATCAAACGTGTTTGGGGCAGTTTGAGTGAAAAACGCCCAGTTTATTTGATGATGCCCTTTAAATATCAACGTTCCGATAATCAGGAGAACCATGGAAATGGTGAGTAGTGAAAGCAGTATTACCACTCCCAGGAACACGCGGTCTTTTATTTTTCGTCCGATAAAAGAATCTGCAAGATCATTGGCGTTGGCTTTTTGCGAAAGTATAGTTGTCTGGTTCATTAAGCAAACTTTTTGATGATGAATTTTCCAATGGCATTAATGATGGTTGTGATTACAAACAAGAGTAATCCGATTTCAATCAATGCGCTTAATTGTAGTCCACTTGCTTCGCCAAACTGGTTGGCAATTACGCTGGACATGGTGTTGCCGGTACTGAATATGCTGGTGGGCATTATATTTGAATTCCCAATCAGCATGGTGACGGCCAGCGTTTCTCCCAATGCACGCCCAAAAGCGAGTATGTAACTGGCTGTAATTCCCGAGCGGGCATTGGGAAGTATAACATTCCAGATTACTTCCAGTTGAGTTGCCCCAAGTGAGTAAGCTGCTTCTTTTAGTTCGTTTGGAACCATCGAGATGGTGGTATTGCTTAGTGAGGTTGCATAGGGAATAATCATAATGGCTAGGATAAGCCCTGAAGTGAAAATGCCATATCCTTGAGGACTCAGTCCCATGGAAACGATAAAAGGTCTCAATATGTAAAATCCCCATAATCCGAAAATAATGGACGGAATTCCCGCAAGCAGGTCGACCAATGTGCTTACGATGGATGCCACGCGTGTGCCCTTAAAATATTCTGCAACAAATAATGAAGTGGAAAATGCCAGAGGAATGGCAATAAGTAGTGCCAATACAGAAGTCATTAAGGTACCCACAATAAATAGCAGTGCACCATAGTGTTCATCACCTTGTGTTGGATTCCATTCGGATGATATCAGGAATTTCCACCCGAATTGTTGCATTGAAGGCAATGACCCCCGTACCAGCGAGAATACCATTGCCCCTGAAATAAGTAGGATCAGTAATGATGCTACAAATAATACGTTTTTTAAAATTTTATCGCTGTTCACTTGGATATAATGAGTTGAAACTATTTAGTCTTTCGTGCAATTGCACGAAAGACTGAAAAGAGTTTAGTTTAAAAACGGAAACTTATTTGAGAACCGGTTTTCCATTGTAAGTTACCGACCGTAAAATAGATTTAGCTTGTTTTACTACCGAAGCAGGAAGTGGAGCATAGTTAACCTGTGCGGCCACTTTTTGAGCATTGGGGCTTACCATATAATCTATCAGTTTAAGCGTAGCTTCTGCTTGTGCCAAAGAACGGTTTGCATAGTTTTGATCTTTGTAAATAAGAAGCCATGTAAATCCTGATATTGGATAAGCTGTGGCAGCATCTGAATTCGTAAGCATTATGCGTGTATCAGCAGGGATTACACTTTTACCCGCAGCACTTATAGAAGCAATTGTTGGTCTGATAAATTTGCCGGCTTTGTTTTGCAAATAAGCTGTTGGAATTTTCTGGGCAAATGAATACTCAGATCCTACATAACCAATTGCACCTTTAGTTTGGCTAATTGTTCCGGCAACCCCTGGGTTTCCTTTAGCACCGATACCAGTCACCCAGTTTACGGTTTTACCTGAACCTAATTTGGCAGCCCATTCTTTGCTTACTTTTGTTAGGTAGTCAGTAAACATATTGGTGGTACCGCTACCGTCCGAACGATAAACTACAGTGATTGCAAGGTTGGGAAACTTAACAGAAGGATTTAATTTCTTCAAGGAAGCATCATCCCAGTTTTTAATCTTACCCATAAAAATGTCAACCAAAACTGCTGGAGTTAATTTGATTGCTTGTACGCCTGGGAGATTGAAAGCTACCACAACGGCTCCACTACAAGTTGGAATGTGAAGCACTGGAGCTGGCATTGCACCTAATTCCTTGTCGCTAAGGAATGCATCGGAAGCACCGAAATCTACCACTTTATCACTTAAGCTGCGGATACCTCCACCTGAACCAATACCTCCGTAAGTTACTTTCTCCCCGGTAGCTTTTGAGTATTGTTCAAAAGCCATGTTGTAGAAAGGAAGTGGAAAAGTAGCTCCTGCTCCTGATAAAGAGTTTTGTCCTTTAACTGTAGCACTAACTGCAGCCAACATGATCACAAACCCTAAAAATAAACTGTTCTTTTTCATATTGAAAATACTTTATATTGTTTAAAACCTATTCTTTTTAGAAACTCATACCTACGTTTACGCTAACGCTTGTAGATTTCACTCCTGAAGTAAAATTAGAATAACGGAAGTTCGGTGTGATTTGAATACCTTTTACCGGTGCAAATTCAACACCTGCTAAATAAACCTGACCATCAGTACTTGTGTTCCATCCTTTGGTGGCAGTTCCAATTTTCTTAGAGGTTAAATCGTCGAAGCGGGCAATTACGCTAAATTGTTTGTCTAACGGAAGAACTCCGTAAATTGAGAAACCTGACCAATTATGATCTACAGTGTTACCGTTGCCGCTTTGGCTGTTATATTCCGCAGCAAGAGTTCCTTTTTCACTTTTGTATCCAAGGAAAGCATCAAAAGATGATTGTGAAGTTTTTGTTGCCGCTGGCAGGTAAGATTGTTTGTCCTTGTAATCATAATAGATACGTGCATAAACGTTCTTGATTGGTTGGGCTGTCAAACCTACTGCAAATTGGAAAGTACTATCGGCCTGAACTTTTTTGTAACCTTCACCATTGAAAACTGCCATGTCAAGGCTAAGTTCTGGTATAAACTGAAGTTTTACACTAGCACCAAGGTCGGCACTGCTGTTGAACCCATATTGATCTTGAAAAGATTTGTACAGGTATCTTTTTCCCCAGATAGATTCTTGTAAGCTAAACATGGTAGTTCCAATCATACCAAGATTCGCTTTTACAATGCCGTGGTTGTACTCAACTAATGCGTTTTTCAGGAAAGCAGTAAAAGCAGAAACGCCCGGTGCAGTTGTACCTGCCGCTGCACTGTTTGCAATGTCGAATACTACCTTGCCAGAAAAGTCTTGGCTGAAGTTATATCCGTAACCAAAATATGCACGAGAAACTTCAAAAGCATTGTTGTTGGTGCTTACACCTGTAACACTTTTTGTAGTAGTATTCGTATAATCACTGAATACTGTCACAATAGCTTTTCCACTTGGTTTAAAAACGTCTTGTGAAGTACTTGTCGTTTGAGCAGAAATGCTCAAGGCAATAAACATAAGCGAAAGTGCACTAATTAAAATCTTCTTCATTTTGTTTTTGTTTCTAATTATAAATTACAAATTATTTAAATTCTTTTGCTTTGATTTCGTTGGCAAAATTAGAGCAGCTCTGTTACAGCAAAATTAAGCCGACAATACAAATGTGTTACAATTTTGAATTTATACTTTAAGGGTCTATTCTATGAAAAATAATCTAATACATTGAAATATAGCAGGCTGTTTTGAATATAGCCTGCTTTTATGAAACAAAAATAATGTCATTTTGTTACACGTGAATTAAGGAAATGTTACAATGGTATTACAGTTTGATTCGGAAAAAGAATAGTTTATATAAGCTTCTATAAGGTAAGCTTTCTATGTTTTTTGAGGTTTCTTTAAATTTCTTTTGAATCTGGATAAAAACTGTCATGCTTTCTTCATGCTGCTGTTTTCATGTCGCAATATCATTGGAGTTATTTTGCAAATAAAAAACCTTATGTACAATCAAAAATTTTATCCAACCATTGTCATTTCCGATGTTCACCTCGGAACTGAACATTCAAAAACCCGCCAGCTTGCGGATTTTTTGCGCACAGTGAATTGCAATACGCTTATCATGAACGGTGACATTATCGATGGATGGCATCTTCAAAAGAGTGGAAAAGGAAAATGGAAAAAAGAGCATACCGACTTCTTTAAAATTATCATGAAAATGATGGAAAATCATAATACGAAGGTTGTCTATATCCGCGGTAACCATGATGATTTTATCGATCATATTGCGCCGCTTTCATTTGCCAATATATCAATAGAGAAGGACTATGTACATGAACGTAACGGTAAGCGATATTATGTGGTTCATGGTGATATATTCGACAACGTGACTTCTAACATGGCCTGGCTTGCAAAGTTGGGAGATATCGGATACACAATGCTGTTGTGGGTTAATAGAATCTATAATGTCTATCGGTCAAAAAAAGGCTTGCCTTATTACTCCCTTTCGCAAAGCATTAAGCAAAAGGTGAAATCGGCCGTATCGTATATTTCTAACTACGAAAAAGAGTTGGTATCGCTGGCACGGGTCCGCCATGCCGATGGTATTATTTGCGGGCACATCCACCAACCAGCCGATAGGATGATTGATGGAATTCATTATCTGAATTCCGGAGATTGGGTAGAGAGTATGTCTGCCTTGCTGGAGCATGAAGATGGCACCTGGGAAGTCTATATGCATAATAACTCTGTTGAGCTACCTCAACCAGTTGATTCGGTTGAATTGCCGGCCGCATCTGCGCAAGGTTCGATGAGGGTTGCTTTCTCGAATAATTTCTTTAATCCATTTTTCTAACTTCACTTTGATATGAGATATTTGTTTGTGGTGCAAGGGGAGGGCAGGGGCCATTTTACGCAGGCCCTGAGTTTGAAGGCTATGCTCGAACGTAACGGGCACGAAGTGGTGGCCGTTATGGTTGGGTGTAGTGCCAAGCGCACGTTGCCCGAATTCTTTAGGGAGAAAATCGAAACGGAGATTATTAAATTCCAAAGCCCCAATTTTTTACCTTCCCCTAAAGGCAAACACTCACCCTTGCTTGTCAGCATTGCATATAATTTGCTATTGTTGCCGGTTTATATCAGGAGTTCATTGGGCATCAGACGTACTATACATGATATGCAGCCCGATGTGGTCGTAAATTTCTATGAGCTGCTGTGTGGATTGACTTATGGAGTCTTTAACCCCAAGACGCCTATGATAAGTATAGCTCACCAATATTACTTCCTGACGCCCTGTTTCCGTTATACCGGAGATAATAATGTCCACCAGTTTAAATTGCTGAACTTCTACTCGAAACTAACGGCACTGAATGCCTATAAAATGCTTGCATTGTCTTTTCGATCTGAGGAGAATTTGTATTACGGCAAAATAGCCATTGTGCCACCATTATTGCGGGCTGAAGTGCTGCGTAGTAATCCAACTTACGGAGATTATATTCACGGGTATATGCTCAACAGTGGTTATGTAAAGGAATTGATTGCCTGGAGCAAAAAGAATCCTGAGCAACCAATCCATTTCTTTTGGGATAAACGGAATGTAGAAGAAACCGAAGTCCTGACTCCAACGCTCACTATGCATCAGCTAAGCGATACCCGCTTTCTGGAAAAAATGGCCGGATGCAAGGCGTATGCCACCACGGGTGGTTTTGAGTCGGTGTGCGAAGCCATGTACATGCAAAAACCGGTTTTGATGGTTCCCACTCACATAGAGCAAGAATGCAACGTGCAGGATGCTATCCGATCGGGGGCAGGTGTTGCTGCCAATGACTTTGATCTTGACTTGCTGCTTGGTTTTGTTCCTGCATACAATAAAACTACGGAATTCCGATTCTGGACTCAGCAAGCAGAATCCTTCTTTCTATTCGAACTTACACGGCTCGAATATGAAGGGTCTAACATTTGGGCAACGATATAGAATATATTGCGTTGATATAACAAAAAGACTCCCTGTGTTTTCTGAAACGCAGGGAGTCTTTTGTTATTTTGCTTCTTCGGCAGGAGTTGTTGTTTTAGCCCGGCCTTTATAAATGGATAAATTGGTTGTGTATGCTTCTATCCGTTGGTTGAGCTTGTTTACAAATTCTACATAGGGCGTTTCGCCGTTTACAATTATCAGGGCGTTTATTTTGTTCACCAGGGTTCTGTATGCTTCGTCCACATCGATGCGAACTTCTTTCATCCGCAGGCGGGTTTTCTCCCCGGCTTCATCGAAACGATGATTCTGCGTTGCAACAAAATTATTTTGATCAATTTCCAACTCATCTACCCATTCGCCAATTCTTGCAACAGCCACATCCGTTGCATATAAACCTCTCAGGTCGGCGAGTAGTTTAACGATATCTCCACTCTCTTTACTATAGGCCTTCCGGGCAATATTGCCGGAGCTGTCGCGCAAAATTTTCAGTCGCTTAGCTGCTTCTCTTATTTCCGCATTGAAATGTTTTAATCCACTGCTGATGGCATCGTCCATACCCGCAATGGTGTTGTCGCGTACAGTATCCACTTGGGCAACTGCTGTTGAATAACTACTTTTCCGGACAAAATTCAATGCATCACCTTCGTCTTTGAGCAAGGAAGCATAGGTGGCATACTCAGCTGTAATCAACAAGCTTGCAGCTGTAAAATAGGTAATCAGGCCATTCACATCGGTGTGAAAGTTGTAATGTTCATCGTTCTGATAACGACTCAATGGAGAATCTTCAATTTTCAACATAATTATTTTTCATTTTTTTTAAACAGTTAGTAATAGGAACTTTTTAAATCTATAGTTTTTTACTATTGAATATCCATCTTGAAATTAATTAATTGTGCCGTATTGCTACGAACGACTGCTGCAATTCCGCTTGGCTCGTTCGTACTACGACGAATGAGCGCTGCAATTTCGTTTCATTCGTTCGTAGTAGTACGACTGACTGCTGCATGCTGCACGGTTCATTCGTATTACTACGAACCAGTCCTGCAACTTTGTTAGGCTCCTTCGTAGTGGAACGACGTTTTTTTGAGTTCTTTACTCTCAGCAATTACTTCATATCGCTAGTTATCAAGTACTCTATGGCAAATGTATGAAATATTTTTAATTAAAAAATATTTCGGGCTATGAGTAGTATATATTTTATATATTGTTAACTGTTTAAGTGAGTGTAAAGGTGGGAAGAGAGGGGAAGGGTGGGAAGAATTGGAATTACATTTTTTTAATGGGTTTTTGAATCAATAAAAAAGGAACTACTCAAAACGAGCAGTTCCTTTCTTATTGTTGTGTAGAAACGTCTTAATTATCTAGGTCCTTGGTAAGTAAGTGTTTCTTTAATTATTCTATGAGCAGCATTATTGTACCAGTAAAACAGTACAAATGTTTTAGTAGCTGGGTCATAATAATTCATGTCATTACCCGAAGCGTCAACATCGGTTTGTCCATTAGCTCCAGGATATGAAGGTATATTTATAGAAACCCGATTCACGGTTTTTCCATTTACAACCAATGTTGTAGATGTAACAGTAATGTCAACAGGAATTGATCTATCACCAGCTAATAGCTTTTCAACAGCATTAGAACTTAATGTAGATAAAGATTCTGCTTGACTGCCAGAATAATTAAATGTTGAAATGCCCAAACTAGGGTGTGTAAATGACCCTGAAGCCGTATATTTACCATCATATTGATTTTTGATCCCAAATGTTACATATCCAGTGCTAAGATTGCTAATGGTGTATTTCGAGCTACTTACAGATTTAATCCTGAACCCAAGAACCGAATTGAACCCAAGAAAATCTGATGGTTTAAACTTGAGCTTTATAAAGCCGTCATAAGACCCTTTCGGAATTGTCACAGTATTATTAGCATTGGCTATAGTATACCCAGAAGTCGGGATAATGTTGCCTTCAATGTTCACCAATGAATCTAAAATTGCATTATTTGTTGTACTATTTATAACTTCAAAAGTTACATTCACATCTTCGACTGCTCCGTTAGCTGATGTAAGATGAACAGGTACAAAATTATATGCTGAATCTTTAGTGCTATTGTCAAATGATAAATTGACAATATTGGTATTGTCTGACGAAGTTAAATGTATCTCAACAAAGTTATCATTACCGATATTTCTAACGGCTTGTGTTGTCCCATTATCATAGAGTGAATCATTTAAACAACCGGTAAATGTCACAGCAAGTGCTGCAAGTACGCATAGTTTATATAATATATTCTTTTTCATATTTTGTTGTTTTTAATATTGAGGTATCCAAAATATTCTGGTAGCGGTAGCTGGAGTATTTGGGTTGGCTGTATATTCCGATTGAGGATATAACATGCGCAGAGGTATCGTATTTGCTCCACGACCCGGATTTACAGATAGTAATGTAAATGAATCTCCGTTACCTGCAGTAACTGTAGCGGGGATAGTCGCTTTATTCATCTTTCGATAATCTGACCAAGCTTCTAATGCATCTACTGAGCAAAGTGAAATGTATTTTTGAGTCAGAATGAAATTCACTTTCGATTGTACAGTAGAACCTGCATTGGCGGTCCATCTTGCAATGTCAGCGCTTGCTAAGTAACCTGTAGCAGCTTGAGTAGCTTGTGTAGATGTTAAGTTGGGTGTCATTAGCCAAATAAATGATTCTTTAACTGCGTCTCTATAAGCAACCGAGTCAACCTTATCAGACATCCAACCGCGAGCAACAGCTTCAGCATGAAAAAACATACTTTCAAATGAAGGAAGAATCCAAGCTGCTTGTGCTGGATCTTTTGCTACGCCAGGTCCTGCTTGCGAAGAAGCTGAACCAAGAGGATTGCCTTGTGGTAAGCCATAGGTGGTCCCAACAACATTACCTCCAACAGTTCTAAAGAAATAAACATTTCTAGGGTCACTATTATTCGCTAAAAGAGTAACAAAGAAATTATTAGCTCTGGTAGTAGCACTAGCATCAGCACCAGTAGACGTTTTACCGTAAGCGGCATAAAAAGGTGATTGTTTTCCCGAACTGTTTGTAAAGCCAGGGTTAACATTGACAGGTTCACCTGAACCTAATATGCCACCATTAGCAGCAATCTTTGCTAATTCAGCTGTTGGAGCCGAACTCTTATAAGTTGTTTCTGCTTGGCGGAGTAACATTCTTAATTTTAAAGTGTTCGCGAATTTTTTCCACATACTAACATCTCCATTAAACACAATATCTGTAGTTGGGAAAGTTTTTTTAGCCGTTTTACCCACTAAAACAATCGCATTATCTAAGTTGGTTTGCAGAGCTGCATATACATCCGTCCCTTTGTCATAAATAGGACTTTGGTATAAATCAGATTGAAAAGCTTGTTTGTACGGAATATCACCAAATGCATCAACTAATTCTTGCCATAATTTAGCAGATAGAATCATAGAAGCGCCTGCTAATACAGAATCGCCATTTGCAGTTGCTTTTACTTGAACTAAGTGCAAGTCGAAAAGAGTATTATAATATCGAGTCCAAATACCATCACTGGAAGAATAATTAATATTATATGTGGTTTCTTCCTGGTCTACGGAATAATCTCCTGGCCATCCCCAATATCCCATCCAGCGATTTAGAAAAACAAAATTACTTGATGCAAAATTGGAAGATGTAGTGGACCAATAGGTATTGGCTTGTAAAGCTGCCACTTCGACTGCTGCATTCGGAAAAATCAGATCAGCAGTTATATTAGCATCTGTGGCACGGTTCGGATCTGTATTTACGTCTAAGTATTTGTTACATCCTGTAAATAAGAATACAGTTAGCAGCGCTGTGATAAATAACGAGCTTTTATATATTGATTTCATATTTTATGTATTTAATTGTTATCAGAATTGAACAGTTAGAGTTCCCCCAAAATATCTTGAAGCAGGAGTTTGGAATGAGCTGCTTATACCAGAAGTATTACCGGTAGAAGAGTAATTAAACTCAGGATCTCCCCATTGGTTTGATTTTGGGACAAATAAGAGTAAGTTCTTTCCGACTGCACTAACCGTAACTCTTTCTAAACCTTTGATTTCACGGATTAGTTTTTGAGGCAGGGTATAAGTAATATTTACCTCACGGAGTCTCCATGCGGCTGCACTAGCAAAATAGTTGGTTGCAATTTGAGAGTTGGTTGTTCCACCTGTCCAAAATCCAGAATTCCCATCTTTTACTAAAATATTCGTATTAGGAACATACTTTATTGAACCGTCTGCATTTTTTTGTCCACTGTCATACACAGAATTTGGGAAAACAAAACGATTGCGGCCATACTCAGCACTGCGGGCTGAAATTCCGGCAAAATCTTCATCGCTACCCATACCTGCGTAGAAATAATGTCCACCTTTATAATCCCATGTCATTGAGAAAGAGAAATTATCAATCGTGTAAGTTGGAGTGAAACCGAGAACCCATAATGGCAAAGTTCTTCCTAAAGTTACAGTAGATGATGATTCGCTTGGATACCCAGTGTTTTTATCTACAATAACATGGCCTTGTGGATCCCTTGCGTAATCGGTCATTTGGAACATAAATGCAGGTTTACCTACAATCGCAACATTGCTTACGGTTGGGCTTGAACCGGATTGTTGTAAACCACTGGCAGCAAAATTATCAGTACCTCCAATAACTACTGTTGTATTATTCAGCGTTCTGGTAACTTTATTGTCGTTGTAAGTAGCATTTAATTTTAAACTGATTCGACCTCTGCCAATTTTAACGAGTGGGTTTAGATTTAAATCCATTTCAACTCCATAATTGTGAAAATCGGCTGCATTAGCAAGAGCATAAGGATAGCCAGTAGCATCAGATTGAGAAACTGATAAAATTTGATTTGTACAATTTTGGAAGAAATAGGTTGTTTCAAAGTTTACTCTATTATTGAATAATCCTAATTCAAACCCACCTTCAGTTGTTGTGACAAATTCTGGTTTCAAGTCTTTATTTGGAATTGTTGCATTGGCGGTAAAACCAGCATTGCTTCCGTAAGGAAATCCGCTTGATGGAGAGTAAGTTGCATTTAAAGCGTAAGGATTGAAATTAACGTTTCCTGATTTTGTTACCGCTCCACGTAATTTCAAAAAAGAAATTCCATTAGTTTCGTTTTTGATTGAAGGAAGAGCATCTGATAAGACCACTGAAGCATTTGCACCCGGATAAAAGAAAGAACGATTAGCGGCTAATAAGCGACTGTCCCAGTCGTTACGTCCAGTCAATTCAAGGAATGCCCATTTTTTGTAGTTTAATCCAAGAGTCGCGTAAGCACCTAATGATCTTGAAGAAATATTTGCATTAGCTAACTGAACATAATTATTATTAGAACTTGTCGTAACAGAAGCGTCGCCACTACGAACGGATATATTATACAAGTGTGGTACAACAAGATTGGTTCCTCCAAGCTCTATGTCTTTTGCATCGTTCTGACGGATGGTTCCACCGGCAAGGTATTTAATTCCGAAATCATCATTTAATGTTTTTTCACCGCTCAAGAAATAATCCAAATTGATTCGGGAGTATTGATACATGCCATCAAGAACTTTTCCAAGAGTAGAAGTGAATTGTGTAGGATTCCGATTTGCATGTGCCCAATCACTTACTTCAATAGGTGCAGTTGTATTTTTCCAAGATTGGAAACTCATATTACTACTCAACTTCACGTCGGCTTGCAACCAGTCAGCAAATTTGTAGCTGGCATTCACATTTCCAATCACATCGTGCTGGGTTCCTTTTTGACGTAGATTCCCAATAATCCAGTATGGGTTCAACCCAAAATCATTTTCGTAATTTGAATATTGAGCAAATTTATTATTTTGCCAGTCTTTATATTGGAGTAAGGGTACATTACTTGCTGTTTGCATTACCGCAAAGAATACGCTTCCATTGTATGAGGAGCTCGATGCGAACAAATTTGGCAATGCAGACTCATTTACAACATTCCAGTCCTGATGAGTGTAGTCTATATTGTAGTTGATTGAAAATTTGCCATATTTTTTTCCAGCATTAAACCTAAGAGCTGTTCTTTGATTTTTATCATCTGGCATTACACCTTTGATATCTGCATTTGATAGGCTAAAAAAGAAATCTTTTCCTGCTAACGAAATACTGTTTTGGAAAGTAGAACCTGAATTCCAGAATTTTACTTTGTCACTATAATGAGCATTTGTATAAGGCCCACTTTGACTGGTCCCATCTTGTAGAACCGGTCCAATCTGTTTAGTAGAACCATCAAAGCGAGGTCCAAATTGCTGATTTTCATATGAAACATATCCATAATTACCATAAGCATCTACAATTTCACCTGCACCTGCACCAAATTCTTTTTGATATTTAGGAAAAAATGCAACTTTTGTAACTTGCAGTGAAGAACTTAAAGTGACTTTTAATTTGTCTACACCGGCACCTTTCTTGGTGGTAACCATAATTACACCATTTACGGCGTCTGGTCCGTAAACCGCAGCAGAAGCGGCGCTTTTTAGTACTGTCATGTCTTCAATATCATCGGGTGGTATTGAAGATAGATATCCCAAATTTACAGGCGAGCCATCTACTACGAGCATAGGCTGGTTATTTCCGGTAAGCGAACGTATACCACGAATATTGATTTTTGCATTTTCAAAAACTCCACTATTTGTTGTTGTAACATTTACTCCAGAAACTTTTCCATTTAATGCTTGTTGAACATTAGTTGAGTTAGCTTGAGTGATAAATTTATTTGTAATGGTTGTTGCCGCATAGCCTACTTCATTCTTTTGCTTTTTTATCCCGAGAGCAGTCGCAACAACCACGACTTCATCTATCATTTTGGAGTCTGATTTTAAATTAACTGTAACGTTGTTTGTGGCTGGAACTTCTACAGTTTTCATACCTACATATGAAACTACTAAAGTGTTTTCATTACCAGATAAATTAATTTTAAATACCCCATCTGTATTGGTTATTGTACCCTGACTTGTACCTTTAACCTTTACAGTTGCGCCAATAATCGGTTGCCCATCATCTGCGGAAAATACTTTTCCCGAAATAGATTTTGATTGAGCATTAACCAAACTCACACTTACCAAAAATAGGCAAGTCAATAAGAACGTTAGTTTTCTCATAAATGTAACATTTTGTTTATTAATCTTCTTTAATTTGCGTTTTCTTTTGTGACCTCATTAAAAACAGTTTGCAAAAATAAAGGATTAATAATTAAAAAACAAGCGTTTTTGCTAACAAATAGAAAAAATATGCAGAATTTTTGTGTCAAATTGTAGGTGTTTCAAATGTTTTTGTATTTTATTATCTGTATTTGGAATGCTTTTTTTGATATCACGTGTTTATATGTGTCTAATAACAAGTTGATTGGCTCTAGTTGGTAAATATTGATTGATGTGAAACAAATAAATGTAAATAAAGTAAAATTGAATTTTGAATAGAGATTTTTTTTTGTAGAAAATGCAAGTTTAACATTTCGGGCTTCTGAAAACAGGATATTTGGAAGCAAAAATACATAAAAAAACGTGTCTACTCAGCAAAAAGTTTCAATTTTGCTATGATGGCTGACAAAAGGAAATAGTGGTGTGGTCTGTTTTAAGAGACGAAATGAGTTTGGGTGAAACGTTATGCAGAATATTTGTTTTTTATCGTCCTGCATGAAGATAATTTGCGCAATCTGCAGGATTCGATTTTTTCTTTTTTTTGTCTGAAATTTCTTTCTGATGCAAAACACCCTTGTAAATATTAAGTTTACAAGGGTGTTCGAGTTGATATTGTGACCGCGACAGGATTCAAACCTGTAACCCCCACATCCGTAGTGTGGTACTCTATTCAGTTGAGCTACGCAGCCATTGCTTTGTTTTGCGAGTGCAAAGATAGCGTATTTTTCTATTTCAACAAAGGAAAATCACATTTTTTCCTGAATAAAACTCTTGATGTAAGAGTACGCAAAAGTAAATCAGCTGATTAAATCAGTGATAAAATCGATTTATTAAGCAATAGTAAAGTCAAGCTGCTTCTTATCCAGGTTGGCTTTTGCAACTTTTACGGTAATTTCGTCACCCAACTGGTATTTTTTGTGATATCTGCGACCGACTAAACAGTAGTTTTTTTCATCAAATGTATAATAATCGTCATCCAAATCGCGGATTGGAACCATTCCCTCGCATTTGTTTTCGATCAATTCCACGTATATTCCCCATTCGGTGACACCCGAAATGACTCCATCAAATACTTGTCCAAGTCGATCTGCCATGAATTCCACTTGTTTGTATTTGATAGATGCACGTTCTGCATTAGAAGCAAGTTGTTCCATGTCGGAGCTGTGTTGGCAATAGTCTTCCCATTCGTTAGCGTTGACACTGCGGCCACCTGCAGCATATTTTTCGAGCAACCGGTGTACCATCATGTCAGGATAACGGCGGATAGGTGACGTAAAATGCGTATAGAAGTCAAATGCTAATCCGTAATGGCCCATATTTGAAGTAGAATAAATAGCCTTAGCCATAGAGCGGATGGCAAGTGTTTCAATCAGATCTTGTTCTTTTTTACCTTGAACTTGATCTAATAAGTTGTTGATGGAACTCGATATGGCAGTCTGTTTTCCACTTGTTTTAAGATTATAGCCAAAACGTTTGATAAAAAGAGCAAAGTTATTTAATTTATCGGGATTGGGGACGTCATGAATGCGGTAAACAAAGGTTTTCGCTTTTTGCCCTTTGCCAGGCCTACCAATATGTGTGGCTACAGTTTTATTAGCAAGCAACATGAATTCTTCGATCATTTTATTGGCGTCTTTCTGTTCTTTGAAGAATACAGAGGTGGGTTTTCCGGTAGAATCGATTTCGAAACGAACTTCTACTCGATCAAATGCAATAGCACCGTTTTCAAAACGTTTCTTTCTAAGAATTTTCGCTAATCTGTCGAGTGTTAGGATTTCTTCGTTATAATCGCCAGTTCCGGTTTCAATAACTGTTTGAGCTTCTTCGTACGTAAAACGGCGGTTACTACAAGTTACTGTTTTGGCAATTTCGTAATGTTGAATCTGGGCATCGTCGTTAAGTTGAAAAATTACCGAATAAGTGAGCTTGTCCTCATTCGGGCGTAAAGAACAAATACCATTGGATAAATGCTCGGGAAGCATAGGAATGGTGCGATCGACCAAGTATACCGAAGTAGCACGTTGTTGTCCTTCCTGCTCGATAATACTGTCGGGACGGACATAGTGGGTTACGTCGGCAATGTGGACACCCACTTCCCAAAGCCCGTTATTCAATTTGCGTAATGATAAAGCATCGTCAAAATCCTTGGCGTCACGCGGGTCAACGGTGAAAGTTGTGATGTTGCGCATGTCAATGCGTTTAGAAACTTCTTCAGGAGTTATTCCTGCATCGATTTTTTCGGCTGCAGCTTCAACATCAGCCGGATATTTGTAAGGCAAGCCGAATTCAGCCAGGATAGCATGCATTTCGGCGGTATTATCGCCTTTGTCACCAAGTACATCAATGACTTCGCCAACAGGATTTTTGGCATTAGGCTCCCAACTGAGCAGTTTTACTACTGCTTTTTGTCCCGATTTTCCTCCTTTTAGTTTGTTTTTGGGGATAAAAATATCATTGGTCATAACCCGGTTGTCAAGTGTGAGAAATGCATAGTTGTCCGAGACATCTAAAATCCCCACAAAAGTATCTTTAGCACGTTTGATTATTTCCACAACTTCGCCTTCTGGCTGTTGTCCTTTTCGGTGAGCATATAGGAAGACTTTTACTTTATCGTTAAGCAATGCATGATTTGTTTTCCGTTCAGGAATGAAAATCATTTCACCCCCGTCGTCTGGGATAATGAATGTTTTCACGCCTTGACGTTCTATGACTCCTTCGATATATCCGCCTCTTGAATTTACTTTGAACTTGCCACGTGAGATTTCCACAAGAAAATCTTCATCCAGTAATTCATATAATATTTGGTTGATAAAAATTCGCTGTGATTCAGATTTTATGTCAAGCAATGTAGCTACTTGTTTGTAATTGAATGTTTTTTCTGTATTTTCGTTGAACAGATTAATGATATTTCGAACCAACTCTTTTTTGTTGATACGTGTACTGTGGGAGGGCTTTTTCTTTTTGGACATTGTGAAAAGGTTTGATGTTTGAAGGGTACACTATTTATAACGCTTGCAAATATACAACAAAGTGTTAACCTGAATGTTTTTTTTCGACTTTTTATGACATCATTTTCTTGTGGAATAAACTCAGGTAAATTTAACGGTCTGGCCGATGAAATAAGAATTTGTGTATGATTATTGAGAATTGATAAATTATTTGTACTTTCGCCAACCATAAAAAAGCATGTTTAACAAAGCAGTATGAGTACTAAAATTGCATTCATAATAAACCCAAATTCTGGTACAGGCAAGAAGGCTAGTCTTCCGGTAATGATACAAGAAGGATTGGATGCCGACAGGTTTGATCTCGAAATCGTTTTTACGAAATACCGTGGTCATGGAACTGAACTGGCAAAAGAATTTGCCGATCGGAATTTTGATGTGGTAGTTGCTGTCGGAGGAGATGGGACTGTGAATGAGGTGGCTCGCTCGATAGTACATACGAATACTTCCCTGGGTATTGTGCCTATTGGCTCCGGTAATGGTTTAGCACGTCATTTAAACATTCCTATGAATGTAAAAAAAGCGATACAGCAACTAAATCAAGCGGAACCTATTTTTATGGATTATGGTTTGGTGAATGGACGCCCTTTCTTTTGTACGTGTGGTACTGGTTTCGATGCTTATGTAAGTACCGAATTTGCAAAGGGGAAAAAGCGCGGAATAATGACCTATGTCGAAAAAATAATTACCGGATATTTTAGTTATAAATCTCAAACTTGTTACCTGAAGGGTGAAGGTATCGATCTGAAGGCAAAAGCTTTTGTGTTGACTTTTGCCAATGCTTCGCAATGGGGGAATAATGCTTACATAGCCCCGCAAGCAAGTGTTCAAGATGGGAAATTGGACATTTCAATCATGAGTAATTTTCCTATTATTGCACTTCCTAGTCTGGCGTTACAACTTTTTGCTAAAACAATAGATAAAGATTTGTTTATGACTACTTTGCGTTCAGATAAAATTACGTTGCTGCGCGAAGAGTCGGGTCCTTTTCATTACGATGGAGAGCCTTACGAAGAGGGAAAAGAGGTGGAAGTTGTAACCGTGCCGGATGGATTGAAGGTGTTGGTGAAAAAGCGTTTCTAATTATAAAACACCTGTTTATATTTCTGTTATATACTAAAAAAGCCCGGATTAACCGGGCTTTTTTAGTATATTTTTATTCAATACTTAATAATCTTCCAGTTTGTTGATCTACTTTTACTTTTAGATGAGCTTGCTTGAACATGCTTTCGGAAAGACCAATGGTTTTTCCGAATTGAGGAACAAAAAACTGATTGTTATAAATCGTATTTACACCGTTACCTATAGTTAACTCAGAGGAAACAGGCAGTATGGTGTATAAAGCTGCATTTTCAGGTTTTGACTTGGAGCTGGGTATAGTTTTCTCTGTTGGAGTTATACTTATATAATAAGGTACGCCACTTAAATCGTCGGAAGCAACTATTCCTTTTAATGCAGATAGACGGAATAATACATCGTTGTTGATGGCTGTTGTTGGAGTCAAATATATTGTTTGAGTTTGCACTTCGGAAATTGTTTGTCCGATGAAAAGCTCAGTGAGTTTATTTTCCTGCTTACTCATACCTTCCAACATTACTTTTAGTGACTCGCCATCTGCCGGAAGTTTATCCACATCCGCAGTTAATAACCCCATTCTGCCTTCACGAATGTGATAAATTTGTTTGGCGGCTCCTTCGGCAAGTTTAGCCTCCGAGCCTGCCATCATGTATTCCTCACCCAAAGGAAGCAGAGCGTCTTTAGGTGAAGTCTCCATTTTAGATAGATCACAAACTTTAGCCGGAGCAACTTCAGGCTCGGCAGGTACATTTATGCCACACAAAATCCCCTGTGCATTTACCGATAATCTGCTTGTCTGGAGGCTTCTGTTTGGAGTAATGGCATACGTTCTGCTCGGATCGGCAATGGCAAGTGTTTTAACTATAATTTTTTTTAATCTGTATGTAGTTTTCTCTTCTGTTATTACTTTATTTGTAGCCAGATAACGTTCGGAGTAACGATAAAACACACCTGGTTTCTGAGTTACTTTCTCTGTCTGTACCTCAACGCAAAATACGGTTTTTGGCAATGAGTAAACCAATGCAGATTCTCCTTCGGAGAGTGAAAATGGAGCTTGTGCTTTAGCCATGAGACCAACTACAAGCAGGGCTGATAAGAAAAATAGCTTTTTCATTAAATTGGGATTAATGTTATTTGAGATGAACTGCGATAATTATGGTTATTCACTGCGGGGTTATAATTAGTACAAATATAACGCCAAAGGCTTTTCCCCTGGAAGTTCATAACGCCCGTTGGGCAAATAAGCATATAACTTATAACGATTGAAGGCATATATTATTTCTTTGCCTTCGTTGTCGTCTTTGGTTTTGCGGTAGTTTTGGCTTTCGCTTTAGGCTCAGCTTTTGCTTTTTTCTCTGGCTTTGCCGCTGCAGCTTTACGTCCGAAAGGTTTCTTTTTGTTTGCCGCTTCGGGTTGGGCTGCTATCAGTTCCTGGCATTTTTCGAATGTCAATGTTGTCGGGTCAGTTCCTTTTGGAAAAATCTTATAATTTACTTTTTCGAAAGTAAAGTAAGGTCCGAAACGGCCATTCAATACCTGAATCTCACCATTCTCGCCTAATGTCTGAATGATACGGTTTTTTTCCACTTCGCGCTTTTCTTCAATGATTTCAATGGCGCGTTCAGTAGAAACTTCCATCGGGTCATCTGTTTTTGGCAGAGAATAAAAAGAAGAATCGTGACGGATATAAGGTCCGAAACGGCCAATGGCTACAGTCATTACTTTACCTTCGAATTCGCCAACTTGGCGGGGAAGTTTGAATAATTCAAGGGCATCTTCCAACGTGATGCTTTCGATAGACTGCTCTTTGCGCAACGACGCAAAAACAGGTTTCTCCTCTTCTTCCACGGTTCCAATCTGAGCCAACGGGCCATATTTCCCGATTTTAACAGATAGCTGCCGTCCGCTTTGGGGATCCACGCCTAGAATTCTTTCTCCAACTTTACGTTCTGAGTTCTTCATGGTATCCTCCACAATCGGATGGAATTTTTTATAAAACTTGTCGATAGCCATTGTCCATTTGACATCGCCAACAGCAATACTGTCAAATTCTTTTTCTACATCGGCTGTGAAATTGTAATTTAGAATTTCAGGAAAGTATTCGATTAAGAAATCATTTACCACGGTACCAATATCGGTAGGGAAGAGTTTCGACTTCTCGGCACCGGTATTTTCTTCTTTGGTTTTATCGGTAATTTTTCCTGCTTTCAGTTTGAGTACATTATATTCCCGTTTGTCGGCGGGCCGATCGCCTTTTTCAACGTATAACCGGTTCTGAATGGTGGAAATGGTCGGAGCATACGTGGATGGACGCCCGATTCCAAGTTCTTCCATTTTGCGTACAAGACTTGCTTCACCATAACGTGGAGGTTTTTGAGAGAAACGTTCCTGAGCCACGATTTCTACGGACGAAAGTTTTTCGCCGTTTTTCATAGCAGGCAATAGTGACTCGTTTTCGTCGTCGTTTTCGTCATCGGTCGATTCTATGTATACTTTCAAAAAGCCATCGAATACAATTACTTCGCCCGAAGCAATAAATTGGAGTTTACTGCCGGAGACACTGATGTAGATGGATGTTTTTTCCAGTTCAGCATCCGCCATCTGGGAGGCAATAGTCCGTTTCCAAATTAGTTCGTAGAGCTTTTTTTCCTGAGCCGTTCCTTCCACTGTGTGGGCATTCATGTAAGTTGGGCGAATGGCTTCGTGAGCTTCTTGTGCACCTTTTGTTTTGGTGTTGAACTTGCGGATGTGAACATATTTCTCGCCGGCCATACTGATAATTTCAGCCTTTGAAGTGCCTAATGCCAAATCGGATAAATTCACCGAGTCGGTACGCATGTAGGTTATTTTCCCCGCTTCGTAAAGTCGTTGTGCTACCTGCATGGTTTGCGCTACCGAATAACCCAGTTTCCGGGCTGCTTCTTGTTGCAGGGTAGAAGTGGTAAACGGTGGTGCCGGCGATTTCTTAGCCGGTTTGGTAACTATATTGTCAACTGTGAATGTTGCACTTTTACATATTTCCAGGAAAGCTTGTGCTTCAGCTTTGGTTGCAAAGCGTTGTGGTAATTCGGCTTTTAGTTCAATCGCCTTTCCATTGATGTCTGTGGAACTGAATATCGCATTTACCCGATAAGTAGCTTCGGGTGTAAATTGATTTATTTCACGCTCACGTTCCACAATCAAGCGGACAGCTACTGACTGTACCCGGCCGGCAGACAAGGATGGACGAACTTTGCGCCATAGAATCGGTGACAATTCAAAACCTACGATGCGATCCAATACCCTGCGGGCTTGTTGTGCATCTACCAGATTAATATCGATATCCCGTGGAGTTTCAATGGCATGAAGTATGGCATCTTTCGTAATCTCGTGGAAAACTATGCGACGGGTATTGTCTTTTTTAAGTTTTAATTCTTCATACAAGTGCCAGGCAATAGCTTCTCCTTCGCGGTCTTCATCGGAAGCGAGCCAAACCGTTTGGGCTTCTTTGCTTGCTTTTTTTAATTCCGAGACTAATTTTTTCTTATCGGTCGATACGGCATATTGCGGTTGATAATTATTTTCGAAATCAATGCCGATTCCTTTATCAGCCAAATCGCGAATATGCCCGAAACTTGACATGACATGATAATCGCTTCCGAGAAATTTTTCAATCGTTTTGGCTTTCGCCGGAGATTCTACAATGACAAGATTTTTAGACATACAGATTAATTAAGAATTTATAACCGATAATTAATAATTGTGAGGAAGTTCGTTTTTCTAATCAAAAAGAACAGGCTGTTTATTAATTAAAATCAAACTATTTACCATATAAAGTGTAAAGGTTGTATGAAATTGGGTGCAAAATAACAAAAACATGTAGGTACGAGCCAAATTTTCAGCACATTATTTTTGTTTTTTATTGAATTTCGTTGAAAAACGGATCGAAAAATAGAGATTTGGCGGTTGTTTCTGGCTTAGATACAAGTAAATCGACTAATTTAAATCTTGAACATGCTTCATTGTGCCAACCTCATGGACATAATTAAAGCAACTCCTTCTTTAAAGTTTGGTCCAGAAGTTTTGATAGCCCAGATAACCCAGATAACCGGAAATTTTTGGTGATGAATTCTGTATAGACTAAAATTCTTGCTAAATTTGTGCGGGTGAATTTGATGGAATTTTAATCAACCCAATAAATGAACTTAGCGATATTGAAACAACCGATTTTGAAACTGGTTTCCCTTTCAGAAGATGAATGGGAACTGTTTCTAACGTATGTTCAGTTTAAGAACTGCCCGAAAGGGGATGTGTTGCTTCGCCAGAATGAAATTTGCCCGTTTATTTGTTTTATCCTTTCGGGAACCGTGATTTACTATCAACTTACCGATAAAGGTGAGGAGATTGCTACTGATTTTGCTTTTGAAGGTGACTGGGTGACTGATAACCGGAGCCGGATAAGTCAAATTCCGTCTTACCTGAATATAAAGGCACAGGAAAATACGCAAGTGGCTTATGTCGAGCAACAGGATGTTGAAACATTGTTTCAAAAAATCCCTTCGTTGGAACGGTTGGGGCGCTTGTTGATCGAACAGGCTTTTGTGAAATCTGTACAATTAAATATTGATATGCAGATACTATCGGCCGAGGAACGGTACCAGAAACTTGTTGATGAATGTCCGCAGGTTTTTCAGCGTCTGCCGCTTTATCAGATTGCCAATTATCTGGGGATTGCTCCAAAATCATTAAGCCGGATCCGAAATAAAAAATTGCCTGATTGATTTGGTAACAAATGCGGAGAAGATTCTCTTTTTTAGTACCGACCTTTGCTGCGTCAAAACACAAAGGTAAATAGTATGAAAAAGAAATTTTTAGTTGTTGTCAGCCTAATCGCTTTGTCGATAGGCATGTACGGGCAAAGCGACTCGGTGGAAGTGGCTTCCATTGCAAAGCCTCATTTAAAAAGTTATGATGTGAAATCGGCAGTGGAAGTGGAAAGTTTGGTTCCCATGTTTCTGACTGGTGGATATCATTTTGCAGTGGGTTATCGTTTCGACCGCTTCAGGGTGCGTGTCAGTGTTATTAATGGGGGAAGTTATAATGCCGAGCCTGCAGGAGTGAATAATTCTTCAGCGGATTTCAAACGGTTTTACAAAACATCTCCCGGGATATTTTTGGGATATAATCTTTGGCGAAACCTGGAACTTTACACCTATCTGGAAGCGCATACATTTGAGATAGAACAAAAAAGTACCGGCATCCGGAAAGACCTGAATAGTGTTGATACCGGACTTGGGTTGAGTTACCAGTTTTTTATCGGACGCTACTTATATGTTCAACCCGGCATGCATATTTATTTGAGGAGTGACAAAACCCTTGATTTTGGAACGGCTGCTTATTCCATCCCGAATGTTGATCTTTCGCCTGTTTTACGTGTGGGAGTGCGGCTCTGGAGTAAAGATCGTTGAGTTCTGATGATAGATTGCAACTGCCGTTTGCGGCTCGTCCAACTCAGTTTAACAGAGTTAATCAATAAAAACATGGAAAAGAAACAACACGCTATTATTCTGATTCTTTCGTTGCCATTGGCAATCCTGACAGCCTTTGTCAGCTACGCAGGTATTTTTGTTCCTGGGACATATGCAAAGGAAACAATGAATTATGCTGCGCAAGGAGTTGGGCAGGATATGGTCAATCTCTTTGGAGTAGTACCGGCATTGATTGTATCGGCTGTATTTGCTTCACGAAAAAGCAAGCCTGGATTATTAATCTGGAGTGGCATTTTGTTTTATCTGGTTTATTCGTACACAATCTACGGGTTTGGGTTGCATTTCGGAAATCTTTTTCTTGCTTACTGCTTTATTTTGGGACTGTCTTTTTACTCTTTTTCTTATTTTATATTCATATCGTTCAAAGAAAATGTTGGCGAATGGTTTGTGCAAAACACACCTACAAAATCAACCGGTATTTTCCTGATTGTGATAGCGATTTTCTTCTATTTTACGTGGCTTTCTGAAATCATTCCGGCTATGCAAGCTCATATAACGCCAAAAAGTGTTGTTGAGAGTGGATTATTGATTAATCCCGTACATGTGTTGGATTTGGCAATTTGTTTACCGGCATTGATATTGACTGGGGTGTTGTTGATCAAAAAAAAGAGTCTTGGACTCTCGCTGGCCACACCTATGTTGATTTTTTGTATTCTAATGGCAACTGCCATTGCGGCCATGATTCTTGAGATGAAATCAAGGGGATTTGAAGTCGATCTTACATTACCCATTCTTTTTGGATTGATTGCTTTAATCAGTTGTTTGTTATTAGTTCAATATTTGAGCAAACTCAAATAATCCCCGGAGATAATTTCTCTTTGCCTCAGTCAGGTTGTTCCTGAAACATATTTATTCCGTAAATTTCGGATTGAAAAGTAGAATACCGATATTTAACCCCACACTCCAGTTCGATTTATTGTAATTCACGAAGAAACCTGCCGAAGCCAGTTTGAAGTTATATACCAATGTACCTTCGCCCATAAATTGAGATGAAGAAAAAGGTTGGGAGTAGACGGCTGAATTATCTGTTCCCGGCAGGATAGTTTTATACGGCACAAACCAATAAGCTTCGGTGCGAAAATGCAACTGGTCGGAAAAGGTGAAGACGGGTTTTAAACCCACGGCAGCAAACTGATTGGCACAAAATGCTTCGTTGAAAATGGTGCGACTATACGGAGTAGGCTGAAAAGCAGGAGCCTGCATCAATGTAGAGGTGTAATTTTGGAGCAATTTCCTTGTAGAATAGACTAATTCTATGTAAGTCCCTAGTAAAAAATGGGATGAAAGAGCAAAGTAATGATCTGATTTGGTGCGATATTGTACCCAGGTATCATACTTGTTTGTTATGTTCAGCGTTGGGTTGATAATTGACCGGAAGTTTTCATTTCCATCAAAAACCTGCAACGAAGTGGAATAACTGAATCCCTTGGTGGGATACATCAGATCATTCAATGTGTAACTTTCAATGCGGCAAAATGCATTGCTGAGCGAAAAGGTACTTTGATCATTGGCAGCATTGGAAACCAGCATGCTTTTGTTCTGATTATAATGATTCGACAGACCTCCGTATCCGACACCCAACTCCAATCGTCCTTTTTTGCCAACAGGAAAGCCTACACTTACTTTGCCGTACATCTCATTCTGATTAAAATTCGAAGTTTGATTCGGTAAATAAAATAACCGGTTTCCTTCAAAATAGTCGAATTTATGCAATACAAGAGCCAGCTTGATGTACCAGTTGTTGTTCGATGGGATTTCTATGCGTGTGCCCAGTCCCAGCCCGTTGTATATTTTACCAAACTGAGCATCGACGTAAGCAGTTTGCGCGTTGTTGGTCAGGCTTTGATATGTCAGTCCTAAATAAGCCTGATTGGAAATGGACGACGAGATATTCCCACCTAAGGTCACTTTCAGCTGATCTTCGGTTTTTACCCTCAGATTTAAATCGAACAGACCGGTAGACGCATTGTACACGGCATGTGGAATAACTTCCGAAATAGCTTCGTCAGAAATCAGTTTGAAGTATGACTGTTTAAATTCTTTCAGGTCAAATACATTGTCTTTGTTGTGAAAAGCTCGTTTTACATACGTTTTTTGTAAACTGTCCACACCTTCTACTTCTATCTGCTGGAACTTCAGTTCCGGAAACTTATCCCTGAATTCTTTTCGCTGGCGTGACCTTTCTGCAGACGTAACCCGCCGGTGGACACGTGCTTTGATTTCGTCCATGTGCTTCATTACCGAGTCATAACCCAATTGAACCAAATCATCCACATTCGAGAAATCAAACAAGTCGACATTTGCCAGATCAAATTTAAGAAGCAAACCATCCGTCGATCGAAGTGAATAATCTGTCCGGGTAATAATCATATTCTGAAGTTGCATCATGATGTCATCGTCATCGGCTCTGGGTGGGTTTTGTGCCACTACACTTCCCAGTGTGAAATCGGGTTTGAAATCCTGTTGCATAATATCCACCGGAAAATTATTGTAAATGCCGCCATCAAATAATAACTGATTGTCAATACTAATAGGCTTAAACATAAAGGGGTAGGTGAGTGATGCCCGGATGGCATCGCCTAATATGCCCCGGCGAAAAATGATTGTTTTTTTGTTATAGACATCCGAAGCCAAACAACGAAAAGGAATGAAAAGCCGGTCGAAATCACCTCCGGCTGCCGCACTAGCCTGTGCGCAAAGTGGGATAAAAGCGTAGTTCATTTGTCCCGGTGCCACAATATTGGAAGGTAAGAATTTTGTTTTTCGGGTCGCCGGATTTTGTTTGTTTAGCTGAATCCGTAAATTAATGATACCCGGTTTCGGGTTGGCACTTCTGTAAAAGTACATGTTTTCGGGCTCCACTTCACCGCTTAACCAGTGCTTGAAATCTTCTGATTTAAGAACTTCTACCATTTCGTCGGGAGTCATTCCCATGGCATACATCCCCCCAAGTATTGCTCCAATGGAAGTACCTGTAATGCAGTCGATCGGAATGTTGTTTTCTTCCAGCGCTTTGATGATACCGATGTGCGTAATTCCCGGCGCACCACCACCACTCAGCACCAGTCCTACCTTTTGAGCCAACAGCACCGGCGATACCAGCAACATAAAATAAATAAGAAAAACAGAAATCTTCATCGTGTAAAACTTTTCATGCTTGGAAAATAAGTTGTAAATGTAAAAGAAAAATATTGCCGACTTGTTGCAATGCTGTTTCATTTGAATGTCAATGTGTATGTCTGTTTAACGCTAGTAAAAATTAAATGTTTCAGAAAAAAATAAATTTCTCGATCGATTGTTGCGTTGATGAATTCTAAAGGCGAGTAATTTTGATTGATTATGTTGATTTTATGGGGAAACTCATATCTTTCCTACTGAATTATTTTTTGTTCATCACTTCTATTTTGTAATTCACCACCAAGCAGTCTGCGAATTTTCCCAAAAGAGACCGTCCCGGCTTTGGGAAAGTCAGCCCGAAGTTCTGGCAAGGTTTCCCACTGTGGGGAAACCTTGCCAGAACTTCGGGCGTTAAATCCCAAGCTTGAAAAAGCTTGCCAGAACTCTTGGCAGACATTCCCCTATTGGGGAAACCTTGCCGGAGTTTCCGTGGGAGATTCCCCTGTTGGGGACGTTGATTTCATCCTTTTTCGATGCTGTATTCAGGGTGTTTGATATCTCCCGAAGCGGAATAACTCAGAGTATCCTTCGGTAAAACCAAAATGTGCTGAATTTTACTTTTTGTACTGTCTGGATTTGTAACCGGGTATTTTTTGTTTTTGATTTTTAATACTACATTTGCAATTATAGAGACTCAGCATGCCACGTCTCTATAAAATAAAACAATCCAATAGCATTATGCAGAACAATAAACAAATAAAGTGTCCGAACTGTGGCACGGCAATCGATGTGCAGGATATCCTGGCGCATCAGTTGGAAGATGAAATCAAGCAAAAGTACCAAACCCAATTGGCGGAAGAAAAGAAGAAATATACGGCTGAGTTTGATAGCCTGAATAAAGCTAAAGAGGAATTTGAACAAAAAAAGAAACAAGAAAACGCACTCTTTCAGGACCGGTTGGACAAGCAACTGAAAGAAGAACGAAAGGTGATAGAAGAACGGTTGAAATTAAGAATTAAGGAAGAACAGCATGACCAAATCGATGCGTTGCAAAAAGAGCTGAACGAAAAATCTGATCAGGTCAAAGAACTGAACCGTACTAAAGCTGAAATAGAAAAGCTGAAGAGAGAAAAATCGGAACTGAAAGAAATTGCCGAAGCTGAAGCTCAAAAGGGCCTGAATGAAACGCTTGCTGCCGAAAAAGAAAAAATCAGGAAACAAGAAGAAGATAGAAACGAATTGCGGTTTAAGGAACTTCAAAAACAGCTGGAAGACCAGCGGAAGCTTACCGAAGAAATGAAACGAAAGCAAGAGCAGGGTTCCATGCAATTGCAGGGCGAAGTGCAGGAGTTGGCCATTGAAGAGTGGCTGACCGCACAGTTTCCACTAGATTCGATCGATGAAATAAAAAAAGGTGCAAGAGGAGGCGATTGTGTTCAGACGGTCAATACCCGGACGCTTCAGAACTGCGGAACCATTTATTATGAAAGCAAACGAACCAAAGATTTCCAACCATCGTGGATTGAAAAGTTTAAAGCGGATATTCGTGTAAAAGGTGCCAACATCGGTGTATTGGTTACCGAAGTTATGCCCGCCGATATGGACCGGATGGGATTGAAAGACGGAGTCTGGATATGTAACTACGATGAATTTAAAGGGTTATGTGCCGTCTTGCGGGAGTCTATCATACAAATTAGTATGGCAGTAAGTTCGCAGGAAAACAAAGGTGATAAAATGCATATGCTCTATGATTATCTGACGGGGAATACATTCCGTTTGCAGGTGGAAGCTATTGTTGAAGGTTTCACTCAAATGAGAGCTGACTTGGAAAGTGAAAAGAGAGCCATGCAAAGCATTTGGAAGAAGCGTGAAAAACAAATTGAAAAGGTAACCGTGAATACCATCGATATGCATGCATCCATCAAAGGCATTGCCGGAAATGCCATTCAACCGGTCACTCTATTGGAATTGGAAGAGCCGGACATTCATCTCGATGAAATAGAATAATAGGTCGATACGTTTATCCTTCAAAATAGTATCCGAGTCCAAGTTTCGTGACGATATTTTTTTCATATGGTCCGATTTTTTTTCGGATGCGGGTGATGTTGACATCGATGGTACGGGCCAACACAAAAGATTCATCGGGCCAGATGCGTTTTAGCAATTCTTCCCGGCTAAACAATCTGTTTTTGTTTTCCATAAAAAGTTTAAGCAGCTCGAATTCCTTTTTGGTGAATTGAATCTCTTGTTCTTCCACAGATACTTGCTTTTTAGATAGGTCTATTTTAAGTTTGTCGAATGTCAATAAGGGCTGGATTGTTTTGGACTGTTCTACTCGGCTGATAATGGCATGTATCCTGGCAGCCATCTCCCGAAGCGAAAAAGGTTTGGTAATATAATCGTCGGCTCCAACGTTAAAGGCTGTCAACCGGTCGTTTTCTGTGTCTTTGGCGGATAAGAATACGATAGGGGTGGTGGCAGTTTTGGGATTGCTGCGAATGATCCGGGCCAGCTTGAATCCGGAGATTTCGCCCATCATGATATCCAGTAGTAGCAGATGGTATTCAGCCAGGTTTTTCTCCAAGGCCTCTTCGCCCGAGTAGGCTACATCCACAGTATACCCTTTTGTTTCCAATGCAAACCGGATAACTTCGCACAAATCTTCTTCGTCATCAACGACCAAAACACGATATAACCCCATAACTTATGAACTTTAGATTAATTTTCAAAAGTATGTTTCTATTGTTACGGCATTGTGTTGTAATTATTACAAAATTGTGTTTTTGTGTGACGGGCGGTATAGAGATAAAAAAACCGCTGCAAAATTTGCAACGGTTTTTAATAGAATCGAAAATTTTGGTCGGATTATTTTCCCTGTTCTTTTGCCCAGCTGTCTTTCAGTGACGCTGTGCGGTTAAACACTAATTTTTCCGGGGTAGAATCTAAATCCACATTGAAATAACCAATACGTTGGAATTGGAAATGATCCAATGTTCGGGCTTCTTTCAGCGAAGCTTCCACTTGGCAATTGGTCAATACTTTCAACGAATCCGGATTCAACAGCTCGCGGAAGTCGCGTTCATCTGCTGATGGGTTTTCAACACTGAACAAGCGGTCATACAAACGTACTTCGGCAGTCAGGCTATGAGCAGCCGAAACCCAGTGAAGTGTTCCTTTTACTTTTCGGTTGGCTTCCGGCATGCCACTCTTGGTCTGCGGATCGTATTCACAATATATTTCTTCAATGTTTCCGTTACTATCTTTTTTGCAACCGGTACATTTCACAATATAGGCACTCTTTAGACGCACTTCTTGTCCTGGAGTCATGCGAAAGTATTTTTTCGGAGCATCTTCCATGAAATCGTCACGTTCGATGTATAATTCTTTCGAAAAGGCGATTTCACGTGTTCCGGCTGTTTCATCTTCCGGATTATTTACGGTTTCCAGCATTTCCACTTGTTCTTCCGCATAGTTGCTAATGATCAATTTCACTGGATCAAGCACGGCGTTTACCCGGGTTGCGGTTTTGTTCAGGTTTTCCCTGACAGAATGTTCCAGCAATCCGACATCATTCATGGCTTCAAATTTCGTATAACCGATTTTGTCTATGAAACTATGGATGGATTCCGGGGAATAACCACGACGGCGTAATCCGCAGATAGTTGGCATACGAGGATCATCCCAGCCGCTAACCAAACCTTCTTGTACCAGTTGAAGCATTTTGCGCTTGCTCATTACAGTATAGGTAATGTTCAGGCGGTTGAATTCTATTTGTCGTGGACGGTAATCAGAGTTTTTAAACTGGTCGATAAACCAATCGTAGAGCGGACGGTGCACCTCAAACTCTAACGTGCAGAGCGAGTGTGTAACGCCTTCGAAATAATCTGATTGTCCGTGTGCGTAGTCATACATTGGATAAGCCTTCCAAGTCCATCCTGTGCGGTGGTGTGGGTGTGAATTAATAACACGGTACATTAACGGGTCACGGAAATGCATGTTCGGAGAAGCCATGTCAATTTTGGCACGAAGCACCATAGCTCCTTCGGGGACCTCACCGGTGTTCATTTTATTGAACAACTCCAAATTTTCTTCGATAGGACGATTTCTATACGGGCTTTCGGTTCCGGGAACGGTAGGCGTGCCTTTTTGCTTGGCTATAGTCTCTGCAGATTGTTCATCCACATAAGCTTTCCCCAGTTTTATTAATTCTACAGCTAAATCCCATAATTGCTGGAAATAATCGGAAGCATAATAGATATCTTTCCACTTGTATCCGAGCCATTGAATGTCTTCTTGGATGGAGTCAACATATTCAACATCTTCTTTTACCGGATTGGTGTCATCAAAACGAAGGTTACAAACTCCGCCGTAGTTTCTCGCAATACCAAAATCAAGGCAAATAGCCTTGGCGTGTCCGATATGGAGATAGCCGTTTGGTTCTGGCGGGAAGCGTGTTTGAATTCGTCCGTCATTTTTACCATCTTTCAAGTCTTGCTCCACAAAGGCTTCGATAAAATTCAAGCTTTTCTTTGGTGCTTCATCAATATTTTCCATAAATGTTACGAATTACATGTTACATTTTACAAGTAAAGACGTATAAATTATACGTCCTACTCATTGTAACTAGATTTTGCCTATAAGTGTCAGTGCAAAAATAGTAGAAAAATTGAGAACTGAACAATCAAATGCTAATAAATATGCAAATAATAGTCAATTCAATTTTACAAATAATAGGTGCGGGAGTGTCCGATGCACCTGTAAGTAAAAATTCTGATTGAGAACTTTTGTGTTTATTGCTTAGTGGCTATCTCTTGCCTCTGATTATTCGAAATAACCTTTCATAATTCCACGTGGAGAGTTCTTTACAAATAACAAGATTTCGTCACGTTCTTTGGTTGCAGGAAGTTCTGCCTGAATTCTCTCTATAGCATGGGTGGTGTTCATGCCAGATTGATATAAGTACCTGTAAACATCTTGAATATCACGGATCTGCTCGTTGTTGAATCCTCTACGACGTAAACCGATAGAGTTTATACCGGCATACGAAAGCGGTTCACGTCCGGCAGTTACAAACGGAGGCACATCTTTACCTATTTTAGATCCACCCTGAATCATTACGTGCGAACCGATACGAGTAAATTGATGAACCAAACATCCTCCACTTAAAATAGCAAAATCGTTGATTTCCACTTCACCGGCAAGTTGGGTGGCATTTCCCATGATTACATTGTTGCCCACAATACAATCATGAGCTACGTGACAGTAAGCCATAATCAAGCAGTTATCGCCAACTATGGTTTTATTTTTTGCAGCTGTTCCGCGATTAATGGTCACAAACTCACGAATGGTTGTGTTGTCACCAATGATAGCCAGTGTTTCTTCTCCTTTAAATTTCAAGTCCTGAGGGATAGCTCCAATAACTGCACCCGGGAAAATATTACAATTTTTTCCAATTCTAACGCCTTCCATGATTGTTACGTTAGAACCAATACGAGTTCCATCTCCAATTACTACATTTTTGTCAATAGTGACAAATGGCTCAATTACAACAGTTGGCGCAATTTTCGCATCGGGATGAATGTAAGCTAAAGGTTGTTTCATTCTATTTACTTTTTCAGTTTTATTTCTAAGTGTCTATTTTATAAATCAAGGAATTTTATTTTCCTTGTTGTGATTTATTTGTTCTTTACAATCTGAGCCATAAACTCAGCTTCTGCAACGATCTTACCTCCTACAAATGCATGCCCTTTCATCAGAGCACAGCCACGGCGCATTTCATCCGGCATTTCCAAATGGAAGATAACGGTATCGCCTGGGACTACTTTCTGCCTGAATTTTACATTGTCTATTTTCAGAAAATAAGTTGAATATTTTTCTGGATTTTCAACAGAATTCAATACCAGTAAGCCTCCTGTCTGAGCCATTGCTTCAACTAAAAGTACACCTGGCATGACTGGTTCTTCAGGGAAGTGCCCCATGAAAAACGTTTCGTTTACGGTGACATTTTTCACCCCGATAATTACTTTTTCACGCATTTCAATGATTTTGTCGACCATTAAGAATGGCCAGCGATGTGGAAGAAGCTTACGAATTGCATTCACATCCAAAATCGGTGCAACGGTGTCGTCGTATATAGGTGCTTGAATTTCTTGTTTTTTAAGATCTTTGCGGATTAATTTGGCAAGATCAGTGTTGATTTTGTGTCCGGGGTAAGTAGCTATCACTTTTCCTCTGATAGGCTTTCCAATTAATGATAAGTCGCCAATTACATCCAATAGTTTGTGACGAGCTGGTTCATTTGGAAATTTCACGCCACCATTTAAATAACCAAGTTTCTCTGCATCTTGATGAGGCTGATTCATTAAATCGGCTAAGTTATCAAAATCAGCTTGGGATACTTGTTTGTCGTAAATAACGATGGCATTTTTTAAATCACCACCTTTAATTAAATTTAGCTTGACGAGTTGTTCGATTTCACGAACAAAAACAAAAGTTCTGGCACTGCCAATTTCAGCTGCATAGTTGTCAAGGGAAGACAGGCTTGCAAACTGATTATTCAGCACTGCTGAATCAAAAGCAATATGGACATCTACGCTGAAAGTGTCGTCAGGTAAGAGTGTTATTTTGGCTCCCGTTTCCGGAATGGAGTATTCTATTTTTTTACGAACTATAAAATAGTCTTTTTCTGCTTTTTGCTCTTCGATTCCAACAGCCTGGATCTGTTCAACATAATATTTAGCGCTTCCGTCTAAGATAGGGAATTCAGGCGCATTCACTTCCAACAAACAATTGTCAATTCCAAATGCATAAAGTGCTGACAAGGCATGTTCAACAGTACTAACTTGCATTTCACCTTTCTTCAATACCGTTCCGCGGGTGGTTTCTACAACATATTCGGCAACAGCATCCATTTCTGGTTGGTCTGGTAAATCAACTCTTTTGATTTTGATTCCGTGATTTTCTGGAGCAGGATTAAACGTTAAGGCAATTTCCAAACCGGAATGTAAACCTTTTCCGGTATGAGTAAAGGCTTGTTTAATGGTGTTTTGTTTTGACATACTTTATTTAAGAAATGCTACTTATTTTATTCTCTAATTCCTGAATCTTCTTTTGCATGGCAAAAATTGTTTTTTGAAGATCAGGTAGATTTTTATAAACTATTGATGCCCGCTGAAATGTCGTTATCGGAAGGGCAGGGTAACCTTGAAGCACTTGATTCGGTGTTTTTATGGTGCTTGACAAGCCGGTTTGCGCACCAAAAACAGTGCCATCTGCTATGTGTAAATGCCCGGCGATGCCAACTTGACCGCCTACTATACAGCGTTTTCCTAATTTTGTGGAACCTGAAATTCCTGTTTGTGCTGCTATAACCGTGTTGGTGCCAATTTCTACATTGTGTGCAATCTGAACCAAGTTGTCAATTTTCACACCTTTGCGAATGATGGTGCTGCCCATGGTGGCTCTATCTACAACCGTATTTGCTCCGATTTCAATATCATCCTCCAGCACAACATTCCCCATTTGAGGGATTTTATTGTAAGAGCCATCTTCGGTAGGTGCAAATCCAAAACCATCAGAGCCAATTACTGAGCCAGAATGCAGAATGCAATTGTTTCCAATTACACAATTGGTATATATTTTCACTCCTGAAAATAATGTTACATTTTCACCCAGTTTTGCGCCATCTTCAATGCAACAATGCGCATGTATGGTTGCATTTTTATCTATAGAAACATTGTCACCGATATAAGCAAAAGCAGCAATGTACGCATTGTCTCCAATTTTAGCAGTCTCTGAAATAAATGCCAATGGAGACACCCCTGTTTTTTTAGGTTTAGCCTGATCAACCAAGGTCAACAATAAAGCCAGTGCCTGATATGCATCTTCAACTCGTATGAGAGTCGATTTTACGTCTTTTTCGGGAGCGAAATCTTTATTGACTAATACTATACTTGCTTCACAATCATAGATGTAGTGAGTGTATTTGGGATTCGACAGAAAAGTCAAAGTACCCGGCTTTCCTTCTTCAATTTTGGAAAAGTTGCTCACTTTTACCAGAGGATCACCTTGTATTTCGCCACGTAAAAAATCTGCAATTTGTTGAGCTGTAAACTCCATATAAATTTTTTTTGGGTGCAAAAGTAATAAACTATTTCCAATAATCCATAAAGATGGGCATTCTATTTAGAAAAGAAAACACTTACAAGTTTTCCAGACAGGTGCTTAAAACGAGAATCTATGCGTTATGATTGGATACTATAATAACAAAAATAATGCTTCTCTACTTTTTTTGTCAATACATTAATATTCAGCATGTCCGAAGCTTCAGCAATGTCTTTTATGGTGCCATTTTTGTATAGAATATTTATGTTGTCATCTTCCGGGCTATAAGTGTCTGTTGTAACTACTTCCTCACCCATAAAATAAGCTGCGGCATTGATATCAACGTTAAAGTGATCCATATATTGCTGTAACTTATTTAATCGTTTTGTTTCTGCAATAGATTCTGTATCAACATTAACTTTAAATAATTGCCTGTTGGTAAAAGCTTTACATAATGTTGAGAGTACGATGTCCTTGTGAGTTGACCAAACTTTGATAGCGCAAATAACATCCGAATCATCTAACATTGCAAAGTATTGTAATGCTTCTCCAGAGTTTGTAAAATCCTGTTTGTCCACTTTTTTATATAAAAAATAATGGAGAGCTGGTGAAGTGAAAAGCTCGATTCCGGTACTTGCCAGTTCTTTAGCCCGTTTGAGAATATTCATCAGCATTTTCTCTGCAGCTACAGATGTTTTATGCAGATAAACCTGCCAGTACATTAATCGGCGAGCCACTAAAAACTTCTCAATGGAGTAAATTCCTTTGGCTTCAACGACCAATTGATCATTGTGGATGTTTAGCATTTTAATGATTCGTGCAGCTCCAATGATTCCTTCACTGACACCGGAATAAAAACTGTCACGGCTCAGATAATCTAGTCTATCCATGTCAAGCTGGCTGGAAACAAGTTGATGCAGAAATTTTTTAGGGTAATTGTTGGTGAAAATCTCAAGAGCCATTTCAAGTTTTCCCCAAAACTCCTGATTGATTTTTTGCATCATCCAAAGCGAAATTTCTTCGTGGCTTACTTCACTTACGATGCTATGTTCTAAGGCATGAGAGAAAGGTCCGTGTCCAATGTCATGCAATAATATGCTGGCTCTGACAGCTTCTGCTTCATCTGATGTGATATCGTGCCCTTCCAGTCGAAGTTGAGCAATTGCTTCTCCCATAAGATGCATAGCTCCTAGTGAATGTTGTAAACGTGTGTGTTGCGCTCCGGGGTAAACAAAGGATGAAAGGCCTAATTGTTTTATTCGATTAAGTCGTTGAAAATAGGGGTGCTGAATAATGTCAAACAATACATCGTCTGGGATATTGATAAACCCAAAAACTGGATCATTGATTATTTTACGTTTATTAGGTTTTTTCATGCGTTCTTTTTTGGATATTTTACATATTCCTTATAGGTCAGTAATCTTAACCTCAGATAACAGGTAGTTGTTATTGTCAGAAATCGCCTGCTCATAGTTTGATAGAAAATTACGGACGAAAGATGCTTTCAATAAAATTGATTGAAAAATAAAAATACCTGCTAATGCACAAATTATACCCATGATGCAATCCACTACATAATGATGTCCGGAGTAAACAGCTGTAATCCAAATCCCAATCATTACAAGGCCAAAGAACCATTTCATGTTTTTTACTTTGCTCTTGAATGAATAGAAAAATACAATAAGTGGATAAGCACAATGAAGTGATGGCATTGCTGCAAAAACGTTCGAGTTGCGAGAATAAAGTGAACTAAACAATTTTATGTGCAACAGCTCGTCAAATCGACCAAGACCTGCGGTATCTCCAAAGGTGTTCTGATGAAAATCAAAGCCATGTTTGGCTACATACCAGGGTGGTGCTGCTGGATGAATATAGTAAACGCAAAACCCAATGATATTGACCAATAGAAATGTTAGTGAGAAATGTAAGAATTGTTCTTTGTTTTTTATGTACAACCAGAAAGCAAAAGCAAGTGGCAACGGAATCCAATTAAGATAGAAAAAACCTCCAAGAAGATCGAAAAAGGAATTGTGATGTTGGGCAAAATACTCATTGGGAGTGACTAGTATCCCATGGCTATGAAATCCAAACAATGATTTTTCGAAATTATAAATGCCTGCAATGTCTACCGGATTTACTCTATAGTTTGGGTAAACTTTCATTAAATCATAAATAATAGCAAATAGGACGAAGATGCTAAATGCCAGCATGAATTTTCGGCTAGTTTCCGACAGCCAGATACAGGCGTTGAAAGCTCCGGCAATAACCCAGTTTTCAACTCGTAATCCTTCGAGGCCTGCAATAAGAAGCAAATATAGAATAGAGACAAGCAGTGCTACTGTTTTTGTTTTTTGAACGTCCGTAACGTTGATATTAATCATATTTATAGGTTTATTCTTTCTGAAATCTGTTGCTTGCTCTTTGTCGAAACTCCGTAAACGTCCATGTATTTGAAAGATAACGGGAGGCCAAGAGCATTATTTTCTGCCTTGATATACACATCGTCCAGTTCAGCAGTTTCATTGTTGATTTGCATGAATGCCTTGTAAATACCTGTGGCAGATTTAGTCAATCGGATTTCTCTTTTGTTAAAGTTGTTGAACTGGACGATGAAGTTGTTTTCCGACTTATCGATCATATGACATTTTACGCCAAATGCTCTTCGTTGGATAAAAGATAACTCAGCCCTGCGACCTCCTTCTTCAAATCTAATCCAGGATACTTTTATGGGATTTTTTACATCTACTTTTCCATCAGCAAGTGTATTGAGTTCGTAAATAATCGTATTTTTATTGTGAGAACGTTGCAGATAAAAGAGTAACTTATCAGTTTTTTGAGGTACTGGATAAGAAGCATGTCCTTCGCTAAAACAAGTATTGATACTAAATAAAATGGTTGCTAATATTGTAGCAAGATATTTTACAGAATTCATTTTTTATTTCTGGTTTGAAAAATTGAAATATTTCAACCTGCATTTTGTCTGATTGAGAGTGCAGATATTATTTTGACGCAAATTGATTGTCTTTGTCCATGACCGCCCTGCAATGATTTAATCTTTTAATAGCAGTTAAGTTTGATAGTATGGCCACAAGCAGAATTGGAATTGTAAATATTGAAATAGTTTCAATAACATCGAAGGAGATATGGTTTATGTATAATTTATGATTTCCTCCCGTAATGGCCGATACAATCCCACAAATCACTCCCGAAGCTCCAATTATAACAACTCTTTCTGGGCGTTGCATAAGTCCGCCCTTGCATTCGATGTTTAACCCCTCAGCTCTTGCTCGTACGTAGCTTACCATCATAGAGCCAATCAGTGCCACAAAGGCAAATATGGAACTAAGAAAATAGTGGTGAGCAACTAAATAATAACAAATACCAAAAAACATGAATAATTCGCTATATCGGTCAAGAACGGAATCGTAAAGTGCGCCGAAGCGTGAGGACATGTTTCCCAAGCGGGCTAACCGACCGTCAATCATGTCAAATAGTCCGGCAAAAAGGATAAGCCCGCAGCCCCAACCAATGTATGAAAGGTCGCCTGTTACACCTCGTTCTCCTCCTATAATAAAGACTACTACTGCTATGATGTTGACCAACAGGCCTACTGTTGTAATGATGTTAGGAGTTATTTTCAGTTTAATCAATAGTTTGATAAGCGGATTGATTATTTTGTAAATTGCTTGTTGAGCCCAATCTTTTGCATTCATTTTTTTTATTTTTTTAGAAATCAAACTTAAATCGCATTCTTAAACCAATTTTGGCCACATTCGGGTTGTCAAGATACGTAAATCTTTTTACAAGATCCACTCTGAAAATCTTAAATATGTTGCCGATACCAAAGCTACCTTCGATATATGGTACTTTTGATAAAGAATAGGTTGTAGGAGTACCATCTGCTTCAACCGGAAATTTGAACAAATCACTGTTGTATTTCGGGTCATTACCCTTGGAAACTTCGCCCCACAGAATCTTACATGTCACATTTTCTCTTAAATCCAAGTGCTTAATTATTGGAATTTTGTTTAGGAAAAATCCATTAAAGCAATGGTCGATATTTAATGAAGTATATTCATCGCTGACAAATTCCAAGAAATTCATCATATTGTACGACATTATTTGGTATGAATATGTCTGATTGGCTCTGTGAATTGTTAACAAAGGATAAGGCACTTTTCCAAATATTTTCCCCGATTCCCAAACAACATCTGAATAACCAAGCACAGAAAAATAAAATCTTCGAGATGCTGAAAAACGAACGCTTTGATAATTATAATCGTTTCCTAGTAACTTAGAACCGGCATTAATATGTAATTCAAAAACTGGGTTTTTGCTTAATATTGGAATCCTGATAGCTTTTCCCTGATAGAATCGTTCATTAGGAGCCCATCTAAGATTTAATGATAGTTCCGATATGTTGATGGTATTTACGTCATTCCGATGTGATGCAAAATCAGAATAATTATAGTACAGGTTTCCGTACGGATCTTCCTTCGTATATTGATAACCGATGGTGTATGCAAAATGATTTTCAAACTCATTCTGATGCTCTATTTTGAACGTTTTATTGTAGAAAAGTTTGTCGTTGACTCCCCGCTTAATCGAAAGTAAAAAGTTGTCTTCCTGAATAAATTGTAGTTCCTGGCCCGGTATCTTTGTATCGTTCATGTAGGCCATACTAATAGATTTGACAGGAAACTCGTAGGTGGAATGAGACGTAAGCGACCATGCACCACTTAAAAAGTATTTAAGCTTTTCATCCCTGGAGCCATATGCCAGATAAGTGTCAAAGCTAAATTTCTCGCTGAATTTAGGAGTTGTTCTTCCTCCAAATCTAAAGCGGGTTCCTTCCGTTGGATTATAACTGTAAAAAGTATTTACCGGACCGATCTCAAAAATCCCCATATCTTTGTATCCAAAGAATAATAAGTTGAAAATGTCAACGGTTCTTTTGAATATTGGCACGTGTTGCACACTATCAATAATGGCGTAGGTTCCTTCTTCTGACTTGGTGAGTTGTTGGTGTCTGTGAGATTGCCAATATTCATCACTCCGATTGTTTGCGCTGTCAAGAACCACCGTGGTGGGTCCTTTGAAAATGGCATTGCTCGCAGGAGGAGTGAAGCGATAATTTTTGTAGGAAACCGTTCTTTTTCCAAGCATAGTTTGCCCTTTTTTAGTGATACCGAAGTTTATTGAAGTTTCGTCGGACGCAAGCATCCAACCATTGTTTTCAGTCTTTTCGAATTGTTGAGAAATTTTCACATCTCTCACCCAGTTGAAATTTATATTTTTGTTTACGGACAAGTCAATGCCTCTGATGGCATAAGTTCCATCCAGAGTGATGTAAAGAAAGCCTTGGAAGAGCATGTCTTGCTTGTTTCTGGCACCAAAAAAGAGTTTTATATATTTGTCAGACCCAGATTGTATGGTGTCTGTAATGTAGTACCTGTAAAACGAAGGAGCAGTTCCGGCTACCGGGCTTAACATTTGGTTGGTAAGGAATAAAATATTATTGTCGTATATGTCAATGTCTTGATACATATACTTAATGTTGTCTTCCAGCCCCTTATTGTCAATGTCATCAAAATGAACCATCTTGTTTGACTTGATAATCTCTTTTTCTTCCTTCGGAGATTTCTGGTAATAGTAGTCAGACAAAGTTTCTTTCATGTAAATCGGGAGTATTTCTTTACCACTCCCGGCTGTAGAATCATCAGCACTTTCAAACATAAACTGGAGATGTTTGAACACTCTTTTCTGTTTGAACTTTGGTGTTATATCGTTAAAAGCAAATTGAATTTTTTCGTACTTCTCGTTTTGATAATAATTCACTGCTTCTCTTCTGTTTTTGCTCTTGTTGGCAATCACTTTTTCAATTAACTCTACAGCTGGGTTGTTCTTGTTCCGGTACTTGGCTTTCTTGACTGTAACTTCCTTAAGCGCCTGCACTTGTGCTGTTAATCGCACTTCCAGTTCTTTGTTGTCTGTCGGAAGTGTTAGTATCTCTGTTTTATAGCCCACACACGAAACCTTAATTTGCTTTTTTGTGTTGGTTGAACTTAGACGTATGGTAAACTTCCCCGATTCATTTGTTCTAAATACTTGTCCATGATCCATTAAGGTTATCGAAGCCGAAGGTATCGGTTCGTTAGTCTGTGTATCAAGAACAATCCCTTTAAATAATACTTCTGATTTGTCAGTCTCAGAAAAAACCAAAAATGGTACAAAACAAAGGAAAATGGTTAGTATTGTTATTCTTATTTTCATTTATTTAAAATTCAATCTTATAGATAATGACTGATAGTCATTTGTCAGGTTAAATACTATTATTTGTTTTGAAAACAAATTTCTTTTGAAGATAATAATTAAAAAAAACGCCTACGAGCAGCGATGTTATAACTTTAGATATCAGATAATATAATCCGAATATCTCTGTAAAAAAGATAATCCCTCCCATATTTAGTAGCATGCTCGACATCCATACAATCATATATTTGGGAATTTGTTTTATTTTCTTCTCGTTTTCAGCGTTAAAGACCCAATACCTCCCCAAAAGGAAGTTTATAATACCTCCACAAATAACGCCTGTGGCTGAGGAGAAAATGTATGAAAGCCCGGCAAGTGAAGTTAGAATATAAGTGATGGAAAAATCAACCGAAGTAGCTGATAGTGATGCTACCTGAGCCTTAAAAAACTTTGAAAAAGCGTTTAATGTCTTTACCACATGAGTTGTGTTTTGATAACTAAGACTAATTGAAGTGCTACATTTGCAAAAATTCCTGCAGCTACATCATCCAACATGATTCCCCAGCCGCGGGGAAATGCTTCAAATTTTCGAATAAAAAATGGTTTATAGATATCAAAAAGACGAAAGAATATGAATGCAGTTAGCAAAACCACCATGTTGTTGGGTAGAAAAAGCATTGATATCCACATGCCTACTACTTCATCAATAACCACTCGTGATGGATCCTCGCCCCATTCAGGAATTACCTTGTTAGCGCTATAAACGCCGATTAAAGTAAAAGAAATGACAAGTAAAAATAAATATACATTGGGCTGACTTGCATACTGCTTAATCAGATAGCCGGTTGCTAATCCGCCTAAAGCACCAAATGTGCCGGGAGCAAGGGGAATTAACCCCAAGCCCATTCCGGTACAAATAGATTTATGCAAAAAGCTCATTTTCATAATAGTCCAAGCCTAAATGAGTGATGAGGTCTTCTCCTTGTAAGAATCTCAAAGTGTTTTCCAATTTCTCCAATTGTTTGAATACATCGTTTTGAGCTGGAAGTCCTTTTGCTGTTTGAGGTTGCTTGCAATAGAATGATAGCCATTCTTGTACACCACGCATATCAGCTCTTTTTGCCATGTCGATGAACAAAGCCAAATCGAGTGCCAAAGGAGCAGCCAAAATAGAATCACGACAAGAGAAGTTGATCTTGATCTGCATTTTATAGTTCATCCAACCGAAGATATCCAAACAGTCCCAGCTTTCTTTAAAGTCACCACGAGGTGGATAGTACTCGATTCTGATTTTGTGATATGTATCTCCGTATAATTCAGGGAATAATTCAGGCTCAAGGATATCATGTAATACCCCCGATTTTGAAACTTCTTTAGATCTGAAGCTACCTGGATCGTCCAATACTTCACCATCTCTATTTCCCAAAATGTTAGTAGAGAACCAACCTTCAAGACCAATTAAGCGGGCGCGAAGACCTGGGGCAAGAATAGTTTTCATCAGGGTTTGTCCTGATTTGAAGTCTTTACCCATAATTGGAGTGTTAGTCTGGTGAGCCAATTCTACCATAGCAGGTACATCGCAAGATAAATTTGGTGCACCGTTGATATAAGGATATCCTAGTTTAACCGCAGCATATGCATAAATCATACTTGGAGAAATGTTTGGATCGTTGTTTCTTAGGCCTTCCTCTAGGCTTGCAACAGTTTCATGAACTGCAGTTTGACCAGAATAAACTTCAGTAGAAGCTGCCCAAAGAACAACAATACGAGAACAATTATTTTCTTTCTTGAAGTTTTCAATATCATTCATCAGTTGTTGGGCCAAGTCCATTTTTGTTGGTCCTTCTTTGATGTTGTTAGGGGTGAGGTTTACAAGATATTTATGATCGTAAACCGCAGTCATTGGTTTGATATTAATTAGCTCATCTTTAATTGGTTCAATATCCGATTTTTCCAAAACACCCGCTTTATTAGCAGTTTCGTAGGCATTGTCAGTAAACAAATCCCAACCACCGAATACAATATCATCTAAATTTGCCAATGATACGAAATCCTTGATGAGAGGGTTTCTCTTGTCAGTTCTTTTCCCCAAACGGATAGTTCCCATTTGTGTTAATGAGCCGATGGGCTTTGAAAGTCCTTTTCTACTGGCTAATACCCCTGCAATTAAAGTAGTGGCAACAGCACCCATACCTGGTAATAAAATACCAAGCTTTCCTTCTGCTTTTTTAATTTCTCTTTTCATTTTTATCTGATATTATTAAATTATAGAAATCCTAATAGTAAATTAGGTTGTTGTTTTTATTGTTTCTTATTCTGACTGGCAATAGTGCTCTATGTAAAAAGAAGGCTAAATTTAAATTCGTCCAGTTTTCCGGGTGATGCTTATTTCTTGAGACTAATTTTATTATTTAATAGATCTATTAATACCATGCAAAGGAACATATTTTTTTTCAGAGTTAACCGATTATTAAGTAATATTTTTTACTAAAAGTATTATTTAGCGTTTGTGCATAGTAATAAGAAGATCTCTGAAGTCAATAGTTGATGTTGTCAACGACACATTAATTCAAATTATAACCTTTCCGAATTGAGTCGAATCTGAGTTACGACTTTATAAAATGTAGTCATGTCCGATTCATTAAGACCTTCTTTTATTTCGTCCATCAATTTGGATGCAACTTTCAAATATTCTTTTAGTTCCTTTTCTCCATTTTTAGTTACCATTAGATAATTTTTCCGTCTATCAGTAGGGTCAACGACTCTTCTTACTAAATCTTTTTCTTCTAATGAATCTATAAGTCTCAAAATAGAAGACTTATCTTTTCCAAGAATATAGGCCATGTCTTTTTGTATAACATCAACTTCGTTCTTGTAGATAGTATGAAGCAATATAAATTCTTCAATAGTAAGTTTGATTTCCGCTTGTTCAACAGTGCGTTTTTTGAGTACACGTACCACCTCACGCATCATTTTTCCGGTTTCCATTACTAATGGCAAATCTTTTTCTTTCATTTTGTTGATTTAATTACGCCACAAAGGTAAAACAATTAATTGATATGATCAACTATTGTTCGATGAATCAATTTGGTTTAAATAAAAATGCTGAACCAGTTGGGTTGTTATGATGAAAGTTTTGGTTTTAAAAATTGCTGATTATTGAACATTCAACTCAATTTTAATTGATACAGCAATTTTTCTAAAACTGGAATTGTGCTCTGATTTAAGATGGTTCTAGTTATAAT
>Ga0318567_10000031_pt1 | contig 71138 bp, 60 predicted proteins | sample GRESIP088b5f20_FD_203691 | JGI IMG/M metagenome (GOLD analysis project Ga0318567, IMG submission 203691) | Tropical soil microbial communities from Luquillo Experimental Forest, Puerto Rico - GRE.SIPMG.088b5f20 | ecosystem: Environmental > Terrestrial > Soil > Tropical forest > Bulk soil...
AACAACAAAGGCGTTTCCTCTCATTATTGGATAAGCACCCTCGCCTTTAAATAGTTTTATTTGCGAACGTGTATCAATAGAAACTCCAACTAGGTTTGTTCCATCAGGAACAATCTCTTTAAAAGCATCCCATTCCTCTTTGTTGAATTTAGTTTTAGAATGAATGAATATTTCTTTTGGATTACTGCCCATTTGTTCCTGATAAGATTTTATCGCTTGCGATAAAAGAGCTTTGGCTTCTTTAGGCTTTAAATGAAATTCTCCTTTTTTGGGATTATACCACGGACCAACCGCACCTTTAAAAACCGTACCATCTCCACTATCTAAAAACATTTGAGCAGCACAACAAGCATTTTTTACATTCTTATCTCGCTCTAATTGTTTATAAACCAAACCCAAGTAACATACTCCTTCTCTTATATCCGACAGTTTCCACGGCTTGCCGCCTGCTTTATAATATGCCGCGGTTGAAATTGTCCAAGCAAGATGCCCTTCAATTTTTTTGAAATTCCTTAGAGGCTGCCCAAAACCGTTAGTAAAACTTTCCCATGCCAAAGTGCTTTCCCTTAAAATCTGCGTAATAATCATATGAGGAAGTAGCCTTGCCTTTAATTGGTCGTGAAATTGCGCATCATACTTGTATGCTTCAGCAGCAAGATTGTCTTCTTCAAACAATGACGGCATAGCGATATATTTCTTTGCTTGGCTTTTTTTCAATGTAGATTTTTTCTGAACTAAATCTTTTGGAATAGAAGAATTTGGACGGCAATATTGAAATATTACATCTGGAACTATCACAAACCAAACATCAATCTTGTCTTCATCGTTTTTGACAGCTTGCAAAATTTTATTCAAAAACAGGTTGACCAATTCATAGGTTCTCGTATAATTATTATCCAATGGAATTGTACCATTTATCTCATCGTCTGTAATTTCTTTGAAAGAAATATTGTTTGCTTCCCATTTACAATTAAATACGGCTTCAAATCCGGGAAAGAAAGGCCGGGTGATGTTATTGGAATTATAAACTGGCTTTTGAATTTTTCCAAGATAATTTTTAAAAACCTCTAATCCTCGTTTAGTTCCAATAACACCACTTCTTATGCCATAGATTTTAGGTTGCTCCAAAGGACCGAATAATGCTAAACCATCTCGCACATCTTCACAACTTTGATTAAATGCGAATTTCATTTTGGGTTCTTCTATATACAAAAGTTCTTTCATTAGCTTTCAGTTTGGGTTGCTTCAAGTTCTTCGCTCTCTACATTATCCAAGTAAGTTATATCGGATAACTCTACTTCTTCATCTAATAGTTCTTTATCAGGTATTACATAGCTTTTATTGCTTTTAAACTCGTGTGGAATAGCAGATACAATTATCTTTTCTTCACTTCCTAGATCAAGTGAAAAATTTACCTCGTTTTCTGACAAGAAGGAAATAAATGCCTGCATCTTGTTTTTCCAATCGTCATTATACCAACCTTTCCCTTGCTTTCTTCTTGCGCTATGTTGGATGGAAGCCTTTTCAATCAATGTTTCTCCGTCGGTTGTAAAGAATATGTGAGAATTGAAAATCAAAACCGGAAACGGATAAAGTTTTGTATATGATGACAAGCCATAATGCCAATGTTTTTCTTTCTGTTTACCTACCAAAAGAACTTTGTTGAACTTATCTTTTTCAAGTGTCCCCATTCTGAGCCAATAGCCAACTTTATTGGACATTTGATAAGGCTCTAAATTTTTTGAAGATAGAAATTTGTTGATTGCCAAATTGCAAAGTCTGACAATCATTCTACGTGCATCATTATTTGAGATAAACTCATCTTCATAACCTTCTTCTAAAATCGCCTTTGTTGATATTCTTATTGTTTTTTGTGGATTATAGGTTTCTGTTTTAGGCAGATGGTGCATAAAATCATATTCGTAAGCAAACGTACCAGCGTAATTCTTATATGGAACGGCAGGAAATGTAAGTTTATTCAAATCAAAATTATTGGGTATTAATCTATCATAGAAATGAAATCTTAATTCTTTTGGAAATTCAAGTATCGAATACCAATTTGAAGTATATATTTCTTCCTTTTCAACCGGGACAAAATTTTGTAAAAAAATTTGCTCGTATAAACTATTTGTCCTTTCTGCATTTGATTTGTTTGGGGTTATCCCTTTGCCTTCAAGAAACTTAATTACATCTTGTAATCCTATAGCCCAAGATCTCTTAAAATCAATAGCATTCAACCTTACCACATCAATATTAATATCATCATAAGAAAGCTCATTGTCAATCATTAACGGAACTACAAAAGTAGCATCGTTCAATGCTTTCTGTGTTTTTTGAGCTACTGTAATTTCTTTTAGTACCCCTTCTCGACTATTGGATATTGCAGACATTACCACAAAGAATTGAATGGCATTATCTCTGATTTCTGTTTCAATGGTTTTCCAAAAATCTACTCCTTTATCTAAATAGAACACATCACACCAAACTTCATAGCCTAATGTAATTAGCTTTAATGCTAACCATTTGGTAAAGTCATTGTCATTTGGTGTTGCGTGGCTTATAAAAATCTTATTTCTCATTTATATCTTCTGATTGATTACAATGTTTTATTTACTCAGATCTTTTAAAATAAAATTCAAAGCCTGTCTTCCGGTTTCTTCATCTTCTATTATTGACTTTATTTTATCAACCAGCCATAAAACCAACAATTCTTCCAGTGGTATATTCAGAAATTCAGCCAGCTTTTCTAAGTGCTTCCTTGGTAATAGCTTTTCCTCGTTTTCCACTTTGCTGATAAAAGCATTATCCAACTCTAAGGCTGCTCCAACTTCTCTTAAGAATAGACCTTTATCTTCCCTCAATTCTTTTATGCGCTTGCCAAATGCCATTTTGATTTTTTATGACTTGTCTAAATAATTCAAATTTAATAAAAAAACGCCAATAGTTTGTGTGCCTACAATTGATTCTCCTTCTGATATTTAGCTGATCATCCAATCCTTTAATATCTAAATCATGTTTACAGCAATTCTTTACATCCGCGTCAGCACAGACGAACAAGCCCAAAGGGATATTCCCAACGCAGCCAGGAAGAAAAATTGAACAAATACTGCAAGGACAATCATATTGAAATCGCTCAGACAATATTTGAAGTCCATTCTGCAAAGAGCTTCGACAGACCTGCTTAGAGCTATGGTAAAACAATTAAATTCAAACAAGGTTATTAAGGATCGATCTGGTCCTTTTTACTCGATGGGACAAGTTTAGCAGGAATACCGCCAATGCCTATTATATGATTACTCAACCTAAGAAGCTGGACATTAAATCACAAGCCGCAGATTAATCTTTGGCTATGGCAATAATTGAAAACAAGGTCTTATTATCCATATATATTACAGCAGAAGTAGAGAATGGTCGTAAGTCTCTGAATATCAATGAAACAGAATATATGGATGGGCTTCCATTAACCAATTCATGATTTTATTTCAGGTTTTTCTCCAAATAATTGGTCGCTTCTGGATACTTGTTTAACCCAAATTTTGTCAGCTCGTAAAAGGACAGGATAGGTATATTGAGCAAATTCGGGGAAGTAGCTGGCAGGATATGCCGGGTGACTACGAGCGATACAATCCGGTAATGATCTTTGATCCCAAGTTTCTCCAATACATACCTTAAGTTTTCTCGAAGCCAGGTGTCTCTCTTAACATGCTTTTCGATCATGCCGGGCTTACCATCTTTACCCAAGTAATTATCTATCTCCAGCCGAAATTCATACGCAACCTTAGATTGATGGGTATTCTTACATTCAATTGAATAGACGATCTTCCTTTCCTCATCAATCGCTAAAATATCGATATCTCCCTTGTTCTCTTCCGCTTTAAAAAAACCTCTTTCCGATATTTTTACCTCATGATCGATTAATCGTAAATAGGGACAGTTGTTACTTAGCCAGACAAAGACTTCGTTGCGGTATTCTTTCCCCTTTACTGCATTTTGCTTTGCCAATAATTGTTGTAGTTCCTTCTGACTTTTATCACCTTTCAATGTTCCCATACCAAAGCTGGAAACAAGATTTTCGGTCGCTCCCCATAAATGACGTGCACTTATAATAAGACTATACTCGTCTCCTTCTTTTAACCTGATAATTGGTCTTAAGAGGTAGGATAAGCGCCTGTTATATCGCCATGGATAAGTGTCGGCTTTTGAATAGCCATCAGGCGGCGTAAGAATCTCATCGCGCTGTAGAAAAGAAAGTTGATTGATATATCCGGTAATTTCTGTTTCTGAAAAATCAGTTTCCGTTTTTAAGAGCTCAATAAAATCTTTTTCTGAGATAATGTCTACAGATTTATTTTTCGAAAACAAGTGGTAAGCCACCACGTGTGAGAAGATCGGAATATCATAAAGCCCGACTCCCCATATTTGTTTAAATCTGGTATTTACATGCTCTAAGTATTCATCATGAGCCACCTCTCCGGATTCACTGCGGCGATGAAATGCCATTTTATAGTCCTTAGTATAACTGTCAAATTCTTCTCCATACAGTTTCTCTGTAAATTCTTCGAACTCTTCATTTCCTTCCCGAAGATTAATCCCAATTCTTCCAGACGGCAACAGGCCAACTTCCATTTGTCTGATACCATATTTTATCTCATCGGAAAGCGAGCCATATTGAATGATTTTACCGGTTATGGCTAATAACATATCGGCATCATCCTCACTGATTTTCCTTTTGCCTGTCGGCAATCTGCAGGCAACAAACTCGATTAATACCCGCATGGCCAATGAACTAAAAGTGAGGTCATGTTCACTTTCAGAAAACTCCTTATAAACGTCAAAATATTTTCCATAACAGGCGAGCTTTGCAGGATAGTTGATTTTTCGAAATGAGCGATCCTGTATAAGAGCCTCGTGGCGTTGCATTAAAAATAACAACAAAGACATGCCGTCAAATGTCTCCAGCTCTGCGCATAACTTTTTAAAGTGAAGCGTTACCAGATCCCCAAACAATTTCATCTTTCCTGCATTATCCGGAATCTTCTCTGGAATGGGTGTAGTGTATCCCAACCACTGCACCTGGTTTTGCAATAGGTATGATACGTCAGATTTAGGAATGATTCGTGGATCATCAATATCGACCTCTGCAACACGGAGGTCGCGATCACCCGTAGCAATGATAATCATCTTCTGAGTTCCCAATGGTATCTTGGTCTGAATAATGTAATCTCTATCATATTCGCTAAGAGATTTACCAGAGCCGGTAGCTTCAATAAGTAACCCAAACATATCGAGCAAAAATTTCATGAGCTGCTGCTCGCCAGCATTGTTTGGACGGGATAGAAACTGTACGATGCCAATCGGAATCTCAATGTGAATGACCCTTGTATCCTTGTTTAATTGATATTTAATATTGGTCTCCCAGCCGTCATAGTCATCCAGGTCCTTTAACGACTGGAACTCTTTGTCCATTGCAACCGAAAAGAGCACAGGCCGATGGGCCAATTGATTGATAAACTCTTTAGCTTCATCATACATTTCATTAAGCCAATACATAAATCCATTGATATAAACTTCGGCGCCCATGTCTTTCGGGCTCGCCGGCATGAACCATAACGGGCAATCATATTTTAACAGGCAACTGTGAAGGTGTCCATAATGAATGGCCTGTGAAACATAAGCAGGATAGTACTCTTCCTTTCTGTAACAGGGTACAATAATATCATCTTCCTTGCTTGGCATATGAATCCCAATCTTGTCCATCTTCATTACGCCTTGTCTTCTGATCTCGCTTTCAATTTCAAAACCGAACATGGCCATCGTATATGGCTGTTCGTCTGGATCGAAAAAGGATTCGTCGTTTCGTTTATACCACTTGAATTTTGAATAGTGCGTTTGTAGAGGGGCAAATTTCATTTTGCCTTCCGCAGCATCCAGGCCTTTTGCATACTTCCACAAAGTCAAGCGATCAAATTTCCAAACTCGGGTTAGCACCTGCAACTCGAGCAAGCCAAAGAAAAGCTGGTATTCGGATTTTTTGAATTGTTCAAGTGCCAAGCCCAGCACTCCAAGGGATCGCGATTTATTGATAATACAAACGACCAAAACTTGATGGCCAGAAAATTCCTTTTTTAATGCAGCCGTTTCTTCTTCCACCTTCTTATAATAGACCGATGAAATACTACCTTGATGACGTGTATCGATGGTATGGTTAGGATTTTCTGTGATTAGCGTAACATAAGCCAGCTTATCAGTATCAATCCTCCAAAGGCTATGGTCTAATAAAAAAATGGTGGGGGTATTTGAAGAGAAAGAAAACCGCTGAGGACTCCAATGCATCCTCTGGAAGTAGGACAACAATTCCTGCCTGCTGTGCTTTTCATACTCCTTTAGTAAGTTCTCAAGGCAATTGAAAGATCGGGCCTGCTGGATAATAAAATCATTTATACATGCTAACTCAACTGTTGGCAGCAACAAGATTATTTCACTACCGATCTTAATAAAAGGATATTGCAACAAAGGGTTCTGATTGGGGTCCTGAAAATTCAGGGAGAATTTCGAGGGTTCAAAAACAAATTGGTTGATGGTATCCTTCGGTATCTTCAATTGTTCAGAAATACTCGCGATTTCTTCCATAGTCCAGAAGAATAAATTCATTTTCTCACGAACCAAAGTTTCTTCAGGTATCGTTAGCTCCTCATCAGCTTGTTCTTCAAACATCCGGTGGGTTAGCCTTAAATTCCGGGCGATATTTGTATGAAGCGTGAGAATTAACCTTAAACCTTCTTTGACTTTTGCCTTAAATGCTTCAGGTAGTCCATTTCTGAACTGTACAGCATGTATCAGCCCCTGCACGATTTCCGGTGATCCTGTGGAAATCCCTGGGAAAGCGATATGGTTATTGTTTTCAAAGACGATGTTTTCAGTAAAGAACTCTTCCGGGGGGTCCTCCGCCCAATTTCTGGTATCCACCTTGTTTATGTCCTTTAAAAGTTCGCTGAAATTGGTTGGATCAGCATTTGTCCGCACATCTCGAACAAGTTCCGTTACCAAATTTTCCAGTCTAATATTTTTTCCATGATTGGTGGACTGGAGATGTAAAAATGATAATACCTTAAATACGTCTGCAGAATTATACTTTTTGAGAACCTGAAATGCAGCTTTGGCATCTGCATCCTGCTTTTGGGCATGTCTATCAAAAGCTTCCCGTATCCTACTTTGAGTAAGTACAGGTTTGTCAATACAACACCGCTTATATTTTTTTCCGCTACCGCAAGGACACGGACTGTTTCTGGAAACGCTTGGCATAACTCTAACTCTAAAATCAGATAGAATACCAAATTTACGAGTATTTATCAAGCTTACTTCAGCACTTAATAATTACCCAGCTTGAAAAACTGGAACATTTAACCTCTCACCATAAACAATCTTTAACACGCCAATAACTGAAAGTAAAATGTTATTTGTTAATCCTTTTGAATAATTTCTAATGACGATGATTGAATGAAACAATCTCAGTTCACTGTTTGAAAAAATGAAAATCAACAAATGCATGATTCATATTAAAACAGCTTATTTAATATATCCGTGTAAGCACGGATGAGCAAAAAAGAAAAGGAAACCTAGCAACGATAAGTATACCTACGCCTTTGCATGAGCCTTCTACACTTATTTCCCATTACCATTTGAAAGTTCCTAAGTTTCAGTGCGGGACCTAAAGCTAAAATACTTCAAAAAATATCTTCCTCCAAAGATACTACTTCGAAGATGCATAGGAATATTACAAGTACAACTTTTGATTTTTCAGCTTATATTTGCAACTATGAAGTTTTTTGCCCTCATAATGAGCGTATGGTTGCTTATACTCTTCTGTTTGCCTTGTGGTGACAGCAGAGAATGCAATGGCCAGAGGGTAACAACAATCTCCCCAAATACCAATCATCAACTACATAAACGCGGCATTGAACATTGCACCCCTTTCTGTTCTTGTTCATGTTGTTCTATATCTGTGTCGTGTTCGAGCATTCTTACTTACATTATAGCTAAAAAGGTGTTTGTCAGGGAGAAATATTCTGATTATTCTACACCATTTTGCAAAGAAGTTTCACACGCTATTTGGCAACCGCCTAAAATTTCCTAATCTACTTTCTTATCTGATTTGCTTAGTGCCCTTTAAAGGTGCTATGTATTATGTATTGAAGTGTTTTCATGTAAGCCGTTAGAAGGTTGCATGTAAAAAAACCACGTAGCAATAACCCATTCATTCCAATTTATGGCAAGTAACATAGAAAGAGTAACAGAGCTTAAATTAATAAGCAAAAACACAAGACCAACAAGTATGCGGATCTTGGTGTATGATTATCTGAATGTTCAGACAGCCGCTTTGTCTCTTCCTGAGATTGAAGCGCACTTTCATAAGGCAGACAAAGTGACCATTTATAGAACACTAAAAACATTTGAAGAAAAGGGAATAGTACATAGGATTCATGATGACAACATTACGAAGTATAAACTGTGCGATGAAGAATGCAGTGAGCAAACACATAAAGATCACCATCTGCATTTTTATTGTAAGATATGTAAGCAGACGACCTGTAAAAAAGATATATCTTTTCCGGAAAATATAAAATATGACTTTAGAATTGATGAGATCCAGATTTTCGCCAAAGGAATATGTGAATTGTGTCTTGTAAATGGTAAGCACAGCAAACGATGATGTAGGCTAAACGGTATGAAGTTTTAATAAAACTTTGATTTAATAACTCAAAACAAAACTATTCTATAGCAACACAAAAAAGACCTTGCGAACATAATAATCGCATCTCTCTTTTCTTATCCCTACCATCGGATGTTATTATATTGCAAATATTTTTTTGATTGACTAGCTGGATAGTTTTATTTTTTGGATTTTAGTCCCGTACTAGCTAACACCGCTTGCTTTTTATTACTTCATAAAGTAGAAGAAAACAAAATGAAGTTCTTCAAAGTTATTTCTGAAAAAATAACAGGAGGAACTGCGTCTGAATTTAGTGCCAACCTTACTATCTGACTATTGGCATTACTCATTGGATCTTGGTTGGTAATGCTGACATTGGTTGAGCGTAGGCATGAATTGAGTTACTATGCTATCTGGATTTCATTCGCTTCAGTAAAAATATCAGAGCTTGCACATTACTTTTTTCCATTCCTGGCAAATAAGCCATATAGATACTTCCTAGAAATGTTACATGTTATTGTGTTAGTACCATCGGCGTGGTAGGGAAAGGAAATGGAAATATATGGATACGGTTTATCGGATATAAAGATTTACAACTTTGTACGTAATGAAATCAAATTTGGCGACAACACCACAGACTGCTATAAGATGATGTAACACGAAAGCAACTTTGTTATTGGTGCTTTACGCACATCTGGGGCACCAAACCGAATTCATGGATTTACAATTGAAAAAGCCTTACAAAATGGCACTATTCGTGAATTATGATACAAACTTTCTCCAAAAAATATTCTGCACAGTTGGGTGGAAGTGAATGAGTACTGGTATTTCTTTGAGGGAGTGATTTTAGATAAAGAATATTTAACAGAATTACAAAAACAGTTCAGTGATTGCCAAACCGTTTTTGCGGTTACGGAGCCTATACCAGTAATTTCGAAAATCCCCCAACAGAATGGAATTTAAAGAACACGTTTATTCAGGGCAAAGGAATTAATCAGGACTTCGGCATACTTGATACCCTAGATGGATTTTATGGCAAGCACCAACAGGAGCTCTATGGCATAAAAACTCATATCCCGAAATATTGTTAGGCATAAAGTGAATAAAAATGTAGAAAGAATAAGGAGCCGTACAGAAAACCATACTAAAAATACAACAGCTTCACTTTGAACTTTGCAATTCGATTGCATTATATTGTTTATAACTTTGCACTGAATAATGAAATTCTCAGCTTTAATATTATCCTTTACCGTTCTTATACTGAGCTGCATGCCCTGCCAGGATGATATTGTTATTAAGTCCGGAAAGAATACGATTGAACTTGCAAAATCTTCACAAAATCAACAGGATAATCATAAGAAAGATGCCTGCTCACCTTTTTGTACTTGTTCTTGTTGTTACAGTGGTGTTAATTTCACCTTTTCAAGCCCTGTAATTGAAAAAATTGAAGTAATTGCTGAGAAGATTGAGGTTTATTATATTACTTCAGTAATAAGAAGCATGTCATCACCCGTCTGGCAACCTCCCAAATTATCTGCATAGTTCCTCTTCAGCAAGGCCAGTTTCATTAGGCTATGTTTAATTATTGCCAATTCTAAAATGACATTTGTAATATGGCTAAGTCAAGGCCATCCTGTCGTAAAAAAAAGCGTTCACCAATTTCTTATGGAAAAATCAAAAATCCGGCGAAACCTATGTGGATGCGGATTACAAAAACAATAACCATAATCGTTCTTTCTGCTATATTGTTATTAGCGATAGCGGGCATAATGATTAAATACTATCTCCTTGTATCAAATCATAAATAGGATATGCTTAATAAAATCATTCAATTCTCCATAAAAAATAAAATAGTAATAGGCTTGTTTACCCTTGCCTTGATTATCTGGGGCATTTACTCGGCTAAAAAATTACCAATTGATGCCGTACCGGATATCACCAATAACCAGGTACAGATTATCACACTAAGTCCGTCATTGGCTGCACAGGAAGTTGAGCAGCTCATTTCATTTCCAGTAGAACAAACGATGGCAACTATTCCTGAAGTAAAAGAGATACGTTCCATCTCCCGTTTTGGCCTCTCAGTAGTTACTGTTGTATTTCATGATGACGTCAATATTTATTGGGCAAGGCAACAAGTGGGTGAACGACTAGTAGAAGCCAAAAACCAGATACCAAATAATATCGGGAATCCGGAAATGGCCCCCATTTCTACCGGTCTGGGTGAAATATACCAATATGTTTTACATGCTAAAAAAGGTTTTGAAGGCAAATACGATGCAATGTCGTTACGAACAATCCAAGACTGGATTGTAAGACGGCAATTATTAGGAACACAGGGTATTGCTGATGTAAGCAGTTTCGGAGGGTTATTAAAGCAATATGAAATTGCTTTAAATACCGACAAACTAAGAAGCTATAATCTTTCAGTAGCTAATATATTCAATGCGCTGGAAAAAAACAACCAGAATACTGGTGGTGCATATATTGATAAGAAACCGAATGCTTATTTTATCCGAAGTGAAGGATTTATTAAGACAATTACAGATATAGAAAAGATCGTTGTTACCCGTACTCCAGCCGGAATACCTGTGCTCGTAAGAGATGTGGCAACTGTTCAACTCGGCCATGCTACACAATACGGTGCACTTACCCGAAATGCAGAAGGAGAAGTAGTAGGTGGTATTGTGTTAATGCTAAAAGGCGCTAATTCCAGTATCGTTATTAACAGCGTAAAAGATAAAATAACCCAAATTCAAAAGAGTCTTCCGGAAGGAGTAGTGATTGAACCTTTCTTGGACAGAAGCTCTTTAGTAAGCAGAGCTATCGGTACAGTAAAGACTAACCTTATTGAAGGGGCTTTAATTGTAATTTTTGTATTGGTGGTTTTCCTCGGCAATATACGCTCTGGGTTGATAGTAGCATCTGTAATCCCGCTTGCAATGCTTTTTGCAATAGCCCTTATGAATATGTTTGGTGTTTCAGGTAACCTGATGAGCTTGGGCGCTATCGACTTTGGATTAATTGTAGATGGTGCAGTAATTATTGTGGAAGCCACTATGCATCAATTGGGCCATCGAAAACCCGGGCGGCTGACGCAAGACCAACTGGATGATGAAGTGTATAAATCAGCAGGAAAAATGATGAATTCTGCTGCCTTTGGCCAAATTATTATTTTAATAGTTTACCTGCCAATTCTTGCATTGGTTGGCATTGAAGGTAAAATGTTTGGTCCTATGGCACAAACAGTATCCTTTGCTATACTGGGGGCATTTCTATTATCTCTCACTTATGTTCCTATGATGAGTGCCCTTGTATTGAGTAAAAAAATCAGTCATAAGGAAAACATTTCTGACAAAATGTTGAAGTTCTTGCAAAGAATTTATTCTCCTTTTATAAAAGGTGCTTTGAAAATGAAATTATTGGTGGTTGGTATTGCGGTTGGTTTGTTTATTATCAGCCTGATAATTTTTAGAACACTGGGCGGTGAATTTATACCAACATTGGAAGAAGGTGATTTTGCTGTAGAAACAAGATTACTTACCGGAAGTTCTCTAAGCCAGACTATTGATAAAATAACACAGGCTTCCGACTTACTAATAAAAAAATTTCCTGAAGTGAAAGAAGTGATTGGAAAAATAGGCGCTTCCGAAATACCCACTGACCCTATGCCCATAGAAGCATGTGACATCACTATTCTTTTGAAAGACAAAAAGGAATGGACAAGTGCCCACAACCGAGAAGAACTGGCAGAAATGATGCAAAAAGAACTGGAAAAGATTCCCGGTGTTTCTTATGGGTTATCACAGCCTATACAGCTTCGGTTTAATGAACTAATCTCCGGTGTACGCCAAGATGTGGGTATTAAAATATTTGGTGAGGATTTAGATGTGCTTGCGGACCTTGCAAAGAAAATCGGTCTAATTGTGCCTACTGTAAAAGGTGCAGAAGATTTATACGTAGAGCAGGTTACTGGTCTTCCGCAAATTGTTATCAAATTAAACCGCGATAAAATAGCTCAGTTTGGTTTGAATGTTGAAGATGTAAATCGTACTATTAGCGCTGCATTTGCAGGCGAGTCCACAGGAATCGTATATGAAGGTGAAAAAAGATTTGATATGGTTGTTCGTCTGGAAAAAACAAGCCGTCAAAGCATTGACGATGTAAAAGGATTATTTGTTGTAGCACCTGATGGCAACCAAATTCCTTTAGAGCAAGTTGCAGAAGTTAAACTTGAGCTTGGCCCGAATCAAATACAAAGAGAAGATGCCAAGCGAAGAATTATCGTAGGTTTCAATACCAGGGGCAGGGATATCTCTTCTATAGTAAAAGAACTGCAGGTAAAAATAGACAAGCAGGTAAAATTACCACCCGGTTACTTCATCACTTATGGTGGACAGTTTAAAAACCTGGAAGAAGCCAACAAAAGGCTATCCGTAGCAGTACCTGTAGCATTAGCATTAATCCTGCTATTGCTGTTTTTCACATTCGGTTCTATAAAATATTCCCTGCTCATATTTACAGCTATCCCTATGAGTGCCATTGGTGGCGTATTCGCCTTATGGTTCAGAGGTATGCCATTTAGCATTTCTGCAGGTGTTGGTTTTATTGCCTTGTTTGGTGTGGCAGTATTAAACGGTATAGTACTCATCAGTGAGTTTAACAGGTTAAAGAAAGAAGGTATGACGGATATAAATTCGATTATTCTAAAAGGGACATCAGTAAGGCTCAGGCCAGTATTAATGACCGCCATGGTAGCATCATTAGGGTTTTTACCAATGGCGTTGTCAACAGGTTCGGGAGCTGAAGTACAAAAGCCCCTGGCAACAGTTGTAATTGGCGGATTGATAACAGCCACCTTTCTTACTTTAGTTGTTCTGCCCGTGTTATATACATGGTTTGAAAAAATAAAACCAAAAACAAAACATTTTCCTGTCACCAAAGGGCTGGCTTCTTTGTTAATCCTGTTTGCCATTTCATCCTCCGTTGCAAATGCTCAAATTCCAAAAACTGTCAATTTAAATGAAGCAGTAGCGTCATCCATTAAGAATAACCCTTTAATAAAAGTAGGAACACTTGATATTGGTTATCAGCAACAACTTAAAAAGACTGTGAAAGATTATGGTAAAACAAACCTGGGTCTTACGTTCGGGCAGTATAACAGCCGTATAGCTTATGATAATAATTTCACTATTAACCAAAGTATACCCAACCCCGCTTATTTCAGGAGCCTGATTAAATTTTCTGAATCCAATATAAAAAGCAGTGAACTGCAATTGAAAGTTTATCAAAGTGAACTGGCAGCCAATACAAAAACATCATATTACCAGTTGTTATTTTGGGCGGAAGAAATAAGATTGCTTAAAGATCTATTATCTATTTATGAAAATGTATTGAAAGCCTCTACCCTACGTTACAAAACTGGCGAAACAAATGCTCTCGAAAATTATAATGCCCAAAGCAGAGTAAATGAAATAAAGGCACAATTAAAAAGCGCCGAAGAAGATTACAGAATTGAACTGAACCGTTTAAGGGTTTTTATCGCAGACTCATCAGTTAATGCGATTGCAGATACTGCATTGATTGAAAAAACCATTACCATCAACTATGACAACAGTACTATTACAGCAAATCCAACCTTAGCGTTCATTCAGCAACAAATTGATATAGCACGGCAGGAAAAATCTGTTGAACAATCTAAGTTAAAGCCTGATTTCAGTGTTGGTTATTTTAATCAATCATTAGTAGGTAATCAAACGGTTAATGGAGTTGATAAGTATTATGGCGCAGGCCGCAGGTTCCAGGGGGTAAATCTTGGCATCGGCATTCCCATATTTGCAAGAGCACAAAAAGAGAAAGTAAAGGCTGCGGAAGTAAACCGCACGAAACGTGAAGCTGAGTTGACCAATTACCAATACAACTTACAGGCAGAATTGACAAGATTATTTGGAGAGCTGCAAAAGCAAAGGGTTCAAATTAGCTATTATCGCAATACAGCATTGCCACAGTCCAACCTCATCATCAGCCAGTCGCAAAAAGCATTCACTGCCGGAGAAATTGGTTATTATGAGCTTACTCAGTCTTTAAATAATGCGATAACGGTAAAGCAGGAGTTCACAAAAGTATTAAATCAGTACAACCAAACAATTATTTCCATTGAATTTATAGCCGGCATCAATTAACAAACAAACAGAAATAAAATATTATTATTATGAGACAAAAAAAATTTAGTTCATTAGCCATACTATTTCTCGCTGCTGTACTGTTATCGGCCTGCTCTTCCAAAGAAAATGCAGAGGCTGCAGCAACAGAAGAACCCAAAAAAGAAACAGCCGGTATAGTAGACTTATCGGAAAGTCAGTTTAAAACGGTAAATATCCAATACGGAATCGTTGAGGAAAAAAATCTCAGCAGTGTCATCAGGGCATCAGGCGGGATAGAAGCGCCACCGCAACAACTAATAACTGTATCCACTTCTTATGGTGGCATTGTAAAAAGCATACCGCTTCTGGAGGGAAAATTTGTGGCCCAGGGTCAAGTAGTAGCTATCCTCGAAAATCCTGAATTTATACAATTGCAACAAGATTATCTTGATTATAAAAGCCAGTTGGCTTACATTAAAGAGGAACTTGAAAGACAACAGGAACTAGCTAAAGAAAATGTAAATGCAAAAAAAACAGTTCAAAAAGCCAGCAGCGAATATAATAGTATCGTAGCTAAGGTGCAAGGGCTTAAGTCAAAACTGCAATTGATAAATATTAATCCCGACAAAGTAGGAAATGGCAACCTCAGCAGCCGCAGCAATATTTATGCACCTGCATCGGGCTATGTTACAAAGGTAAAAGTAAATACAGGTAAATATGTAAACGCCAATGAAGCCTTAGTAGAAATCGCAGATACCCGTGAACTGCACGTTGAACTTAACGTTTTTGAAAAAGATGTTCCCAAATTGAAAGCTGGCCAGAAAGTTCGGTTTGTATTAAATAATGAAACAAAAGAAAGGCTGGCAGAAATAAGCCTAATTGGAAGAGAAATAGGTACAGACCGGACGGTTCGGGTGCATTGCAGGCTATCGAAAGAGGATAGGGAATTATTACCAGGTTTATTTTTAAAGGCAATTGTAGAAACAGGACTTGCCACTACTACAGCATTACCGGAGAAAGCAATTGTGCAGTCAGCAGGCAAATCATATATTTTTATTGCAATAAATGAAACAAAAGAAGAAGAAAAACCTTCAGATGCAAATAAAAACCTAGCCACTGAAAAGCATATAGAGTTTAAAAGAGTTGAAGTGACAACAGGTGTATCGGAAAATGGTTATACAGAAGTGATTTTACCAGAAGTTTTTGACAGGAACAGCAAAGTGGTGATTAAAGGGGCTTATGATTTACTATCAAAGATGAATAATGTAGAGGAAAAAGAGTAAAACTTACATGGCTCTCGGAGCCCTGCTTTAGTCGTCCCGTTTTAAAATGGGAAATCTTGAACGGCAGGGTTTCTGTATACATGCAAATTAAAATTATAATAATTTATATGTATGAAACATTATTTATAAGTAATCATGGTTACAACTTTTAGCATTAGTTGTACCAATACAGGTGATAAAAACAAGCAAGAACTACAACAGGAAAAACATGATTCCGCTCATAAAGAAAAAAAGGAGATAGATTATGTTACAGCTTTTATCTTTTACACAGAAAAATATAATTGCAACTAAAGCAAATGACCTGTTGGGCATTAACGACTACGAAAAAATTCATCCGCTGATACACAATATCATCAATACGGGAAAAAAGGTAAGATGGTATTTTGAAATGGATGATTATCTTATTTCAAATACCGCAAGTTTTTGGGAAGACGGAATTATTGAAGTGGACTATAAGAATTTGAAATTTACTCATTCAGATGATATAGAAAAAATAGCCATTGTAGGTGCTAAGAAATGGGAAGTATGGATGCGTTCAATTATGAAGCCCTTTGTAAAAGCAAGCGTTAAATATTTTGATTTGGCAGATAAAGAACAGGCAAAAGATTGGATTATGAATGCTACTGACGATACTGAACCAACAACTCAAAGTGAATAATCAAGTAAAATATTTTATCATCTATTAACATCTTAAAGATCATTACAATGGATATAAACATAGAATTAATCATTGTTGCTAAACTTATTGTTTCGTTTCTGTTAGGTGCATTTATTGGATACGACAGGGAAAGGCATGGCAGAGATGCAGGCATCCGAACGTACGCTGCTGTTTGTATTGGTGCTACTTTATTTACGGCTGTGGCTAATCATTTGGTTAACGATATAGCCGCTGCTTCAAGGGTAATTGCCAATATTATTACTGGAGTAGGTTTTCTCGGAGCTGGCATTATCTATCGTAACAGCAGTGCAGGAACATCATATGGGCTTACCACAGCAGCTACAGTTTGGTGTACTGCGGCGGTGGGTGTAGCTATTGGTCTAAATATGTTCATCATAGCAGTAGTTGGTGCTATTGCCCTATATTTTCTGCTGTCACTGCACCATCAGCATTGGTATATTAAATGGAAAAAGAAAACACTCCATAAGCATGGAGAAGAAGATAAGACTGATTCTAACTAAAACAATCTCCAATAAACAAAAAAAAGCGTAATATGTCGTCATTAAATGCAACATCTGCCGGTGCCAAATACAACAAATCACTAAAGATTGTATTTGCTATCACAGCATCTTATTTAGTTATTGAGGTAGTTGTTGGAATTATATCTAACAGCCTCGCTTTACTTTCAGATGCTGCACACATGCTTACCGATGTAGGTGGCCAGGCACTTGCCTTATTCGCCATCTGGATGACATCTAAACCCCGTAATAATCAAAAGACTTTTGGATATTACAGGGTTGAAATTTTTTCTGCGCTTACGAATGCTTTTGTCTTGATTTTTATATCTGGGTATATATTGTTTGAGGCCTGGCAGCGCTTCAAAAATCCTCCTGCTGTGGCAGGTATTCCAATGCTTGTTGTTGCTTTTTGCGGCTTGGTAATAAATTTAATCAGCATGAAAATTTTGAATACCGGCTCAAAAGAAAGTATCAATATTAAAGGTGCTTTTCTTGAAGTGGTAAGTGATATGCTCAGTTCGGTAGGAGTAATTATTGCAGGCATTATTATTCTTGCTACAGGCTGGTTGTATATAGACCCCATTATGAGTGGATTGATTGGGCTTTTTATTTTGCCACGGACATTCAGGTTATTAAAGGAGTCAGTAGATATACTCTTGGAAGCTGTGCCAGCCGATATTAATTATGCTACAGTTGAAAAGTGTATCGCAGAACGGCCTGGCGTACAGGCTGTGCATGACCTCCATATTTGGACAATTACATCCGGCGTAAATGCTTTAAGTGTGCATATTATAATGAAAGATGAATCAGGTTTTACAGCAATAAGTGAATTAACCAGAAATATAAAAGAACACTTGGCATCAGAATTTAAAATTACACATACCACAATAGAAGTACATAAAGACAAAGAAAAATATATTGCCAATGTTGTTTAACGAATATTCTCAAACCCAATTTGCTTTTGGCCATATCAAAACCTGAATAAATAGTATGGCATTCACAATCTCAAAATTAAAATATGATTTCCGCACAGGTATTATGACACCACTTCCGGAAAAGTGATTTTTGATAACCTTGGTACCGGTGTCAAGTATTAGCATAGTAGCAAGGCTACAAATGAAAAAAGGAAAATAAATTAATGAAAAAATAAAATGTACGCTATAATAGCGAGCACCATATTATTAGGCATTACTCATGCACTTATTCCCAACCACTGGCTGCCACTAGTGGTAGTTGCTAGGTCTGAAAAATGGGATAGATTTGAATTAATGCTGGTGGCATCTATAACAGCATCGGCTCATGTATTGGGCACTGCATTTCTTGGTGCTATATTGGGCATGATAGGTTATAGGATAGCACATCAATATGAAGGGTATGTTCATGTAATTGCCCCCGTCTTATTGATAATATTCGGGCTGATATATTTTACTATAAACCTGCCACACCAGCATCATGCTGTAAATAAAGATGTTCAGCGGGATGAAAAATTAAAAACCAAATGGGTACTGATTCTTGCAGCCACAACGTTTTTATCCCCCTGTCTGGAAGTGGAAAGCCTTTTTATAGCAGCAGGTGCCTATGGATGGGACGATGTTTTACTGCTGGCTTTTGTATATGCAGCAATCAGCATTACTGGAATCGTGAGTCTTGTTATGCTGGCATATAAAGGAATTCAAATGATAAACTCTCATTTTATCGAGTATAACGAGAAACGTATAACCGGAATAGTTTTAATTATAGTAGGTATTATTACTTTTTTTTTACACTAAATATAGCTTTATGGTACATAAGCATGATGAAACAAAAATTGCAGAGCAGGAAGCCTGCTGTGAACTGAATGAAAAATTGAACGAAGCAAAAGTGTTTTCCTTGCACAGCAAAGATGACAATCACAACCATGGTGCTGACGAAGGCAGTAGTATTAAGACCTGGCTGCCTGCTATTATAAGTTTTTCTTTGTTAATAGCAGGTGTTGCAATGGATAATTGGATTAAACTACCCCTCTTCAGGTTTAGTGGATTGGTTCGTCTTCTTTGGTATATTGCTGCTTATGTTCCTGTGGGCTTGCCTGTTGTTCTTAAAGGAATCAAAACTGCAATCAAGGGAGATGTATTTACTGAATTTTTTCTTATGAGCGTGGCCACCATCGGCGCTTTTTCTATTGGTGAATACCCTGAAGGTGTGGCGGTAATGCTTTTTTACGCAGTAGGGGAACTATTCCAGGACGCGGCTGTAAACCGTGCGAAGAGAAGCATTAAAGCCTTGCTGGATGTACGGCCAGACAGCGCCAATATATTAAGAAATGGTATTTACGTTAATTTACCACCACAAACTGTAAACGTTGGTGAAATTATCCAGATAAAAGTTGGTGAAAGAGTTCCGTTGGATGGAGAAATGTTAAGCGAAGGAAGTTCCTTTAATACTTCAGCATTAACGGGAGAAAGCAAACCTTCCACTTTTACCAAGGGTGAAACAGTGCTTGCAGGAATGATTAACCAGGAAAAAGTAGTAGAGCTGAAAGTTACAAAACTGTTCAATGACTCTTCCCTTGCAAGAATATTGATCCTAGTACAGGATGCTACAACCAGAAAAGCAAAAACAGAACAGTTCATCAGGAAGTTTGCAAGAATATACACTCCTATTGTTGTATTCCTTGCTATTGGCATAACATTAATACCCTATTTTATTGTTGAAAATTATGTTTTCAATGCATGGTTGTATCGGGCTTTAATATTTCTTGTTATCAGTTGTCCTTGTGCATTGGTAATTTCTATCCCCTTGGGATATTTTGGCGGCATTGGGGCCGCTTCTCGGAGTGGCATTTTATTTAAAGGTTCCAATTATCTGGATTTAATGACTAAAATAAACCAAGTAGTAATGGATAAAACCGGCACACTTACAAAAGCCGTTTTCAAAGTACAGGAAGTAGAAAGTTATAATATTCAGAAAGAGGAGTGGTTGCCCTTGGCCGCAGCTTTAGAAGCAAAGTCAACTCACCCAGTAGCAAAAGCAGTTGTTGAATATGCTGGAGATAACTTTACTAAAATAAGCGTAGATACATTGGAAGAAATAAGTGGATATGGATTGAAAGGAGATGTGAACGGAAAAGAGGTGCTGGCAGGCAATGTAAAATTGATGGATATGATGAAAGTGCCAGTGAATGACACATTGAAAAAAATTGTGGATACAATTGTAATAGTAGCAATTGATAGAAAGCTGGCAGGCTATCTGACTATTGCAGACGAAATAAAAGAAGACAGCAAACAGGCAATAGATGCCTTACATAAACTAAATGTGAAAACCACTATGCTTAGTGGAGATAAACAAGCTGTTGTGGACAAAGTGGCCTCACATTTAGGTATTGATAAAGCCTACGGTGACCTCTTACCTGAACATAAGGTAAAAAAATTGGAGGCTATCAAACATGATAAATTGAATGTAGTAGCATTTGTTGGAGACGGCATTAATGATGCACCGGTACTAGCCTTAAGCGACGTAGGTATCGCAATGGGCGGTTTAGGCAGCGATGCAGCCATAGAAACAGCCGATGTGATAATACAAACAGACCAGCCGTCAAAGATTGCACAAGCCATAAGTATTGGGAAAGCGACAAATAAAATAGTCTGGCAGAATATAGGGCTGGCATTCGGAATAAAGGTAATTGTACTGGTTCTAGGAGCGGGTGGATTAGCGACCATGTGGGAAGCTGTATTTGCCGATGTTGGAGTGGCATTGTTGGCAATATTGAATGCAGTAAGAATACAAAGAATGACTTTATAGTTAAACATAAATATTCATCTAAAACATATATAGAATGAAAAAAGCCTCAAAACAAGAGAAAGATTTGGTTATAAATGTTTTAGCCAAGTCCTTTGATGGTAATTCCAGTGTAAATTATATCGTCAAACAGGATAATAGAAGGGAAATAAGGCTTCGATCGTTAATGGATTATTCTTTTGAAGTATGCACAGCATTTGGTGATGTGCTTCTCTCTGATGATAATAAGGGATGTGCGCTCATCGTGTATCTGGACAAAAAGAAGACAACATTAAAGTCAACATTATTGGATATAAAACTTATCCTCCAAGCTGTCGGCATAGATAATGTAAGTAAGGCTTTAAAGAGAGAAAAGCTAATAAGTAGCATACAGCCCAAAATACCAATGGCATATTTGTGGTTTATTGGTGTTGATCCTGATGCACAAGGCCATGGAGTTGGAAGTAAGCTACTTCAGGAAATCATTGATTACAGTAATAGGAACAACCGTCCTATATATCTGGAAACTTCAACAGTTAAGAACCTAGGGTGGTATAAAAAATTCGGATTTGAGGTTTATTGCGAACGGGATTTGACATACCATTTGTATTTCTTCAAGAGAGATGTAAAATAGTGCGGTAATGTTAGTATTTGGAACGCAAATGCACATTGTCACATTTATTTTTGTCAGCATAGAAATAGTTATTTTTTTCTATTTGACAATATTTCGCTTAGCCCGACCAGAAGATAAGACCACCACGCTTAACCTAATCCTTATTCTTTTACTGCTTAGCTATAACATCACCGGAGGCCTGCTTCCTGATCCAAATTTGCCTGGGTCATTTTTTGTCCAGGAAGTAATTGCATATGCTACGGGTTTCATTACACCCTGCTATTTCCCATATTATGTCTATAAAGCGTTCGGTTTATCTACGCTAAAGTTTCACGCGTATAAGGGTGTCTATTTATTCCTAATTTTACCTTACTGCATTTTTGTCTTTATTTTTTGGCTTACCAAAGATTTAAAGGGTACGCAAAATTTTCTTATCATTCCTGTTCTTTATGCGATTTGGGTAATTATTTCTTTAGGTAGGGCTATCCGCCACAAATACAACTATGATTTATCAAATACTAAAGCTCAACAGGAAATGGTTGTATTGCTATTTAGCTTGACACCTTGGGTAGGTTTGCCTATCATCACCTATTTCGATTTGGGTCAGGCAGTTGAAGCATTAATAACAAACATAGGTTTCCTGCTGTTGCTCGGATTACAGGTAATGAGGCATATCCAGATGGTAAGAATTGAGCATGAAAAACTGATAGAATCAGAACAGCGGCTGAAAAGCTGGAATGCTGATCTTAAAGAAGAAGTTAATAAGCGTACTAAGGAATTGGAAAAAATTAATGAACAAAAAACTAATAATTTTATCAACCTTGTCCATGAAACCAAAACACCTCTAACACTAATAAAAAACTACCTAGATGAGTATATCAGCAAGTATGGTACTGGAGAAGAATTGGATATTATAAAAGGAGGTATAGATAAACTAACTGCTGATGTAATTAACCTATTCGATATCGAACGTTTTTCGAAGGGCATTGATACATACAAGCATAATCAAGTTTCTGACTTAAGCAGTATCCTTCAGGATAGCCTTCCGTTATTCAAGCATTATTGCGTTAAACATAAGATAGTGTGTTCAACATCTATAGACGAGAATATCTTTGTCAAAGCTGACCCTTACGCCATTCACCGGATAATTAATAATATTGTTGAGAACGCCATTAAATTCACTGATCCCGATGGCGAAATACTTATTTCATTGACAAGTCAGGATGACGAAATTATCTTTTCAGTAGTAGATACAGGTATTGGAATTCCGGCGGATTTACAAAAAAAGGTGTTTGAGCCGTATTATCAAATTGGGTATAAAAACACCAGCCTTCAAGGTATGGGGCTTGGCCTGCCCATAGTAAAGAAAGTAGTTGAAGGTATCGGCGGTACCGTATCTATTGAGAGCAATCTGGTTAAAACACGAGGTACAAAAGTTACCATTGCGCTTCCCCGATATAACCCAATCGAAGAAGACGAACCTATAAAGGGGACAGATAGATTGAACAAGCTCAATTATAGTTTCAATTATGAAGAGATAAAGGATAGTGATTATGACGCACAAAAAAAAGCAATATTGCTGGTGGAGGATAATGCGGCTATGGTTAATTTTCTTTTTACTAAACTCAGGCTTAGCTACAATGTATTTGGTGCTCACAATGGTTCTGAAGCATTAAAGAAACTATTTGAAATGCCGGTAATGCCTGATCTGATACTATCAGATGTCATGATGGGTAAAATGGATGGTTACATATTCGCAAAAACTCTTTCAGAACAAGATAAATATAGTCACATACCTATTATATTTTTAACTGCTAAATCTACACATAACGACCGTTTGAAAGGGTTACGGCTTGGTGCATTGGATTTTATTTCAAAGCCATTCTCTTTTGAAGAATTAAGCCAGAAAATTGAAACCATACTGGATAATATCGTAAAGCAGCAGAAAGCTATACTAAATACATCCATTGCTGCCTTAAAAAATGGTAAAAATAAAGGATCTGACAATATAGCTCAATCTTCACTTTCAAAATTTGAGCAAAACTGTAAGCTATTTCACCTCACGTCTCGGGAAGTAGAAATAGCTCGGCTTATACTTAGAGGGAAGACCTATAAGAATATAGGAAAACAGCTATTTATTTCAGAAAAAACGGTAACAAAGCATATTCAAAACATCTTTGCGAAGATTGACGTCTGCAATAAAGTGGAACTTATCAACAAGCTAAACACATAGTCACAAGTCTCTGATTTGCTATTAATTGAGTAAGGAAATAGTAGAAAATGAGTATAGGTTGCCGCAGTAGCTCATCATACCTTTGTAATGGCGAATAGTCGCTAAACTAAAGTTGAGAGGATATGTGTGATGGTTATGCATTAGAATGGCTGGACACTTTGATTACTGTAACATTGAATCCGGTAAAAAGCAAGATAAATGTTGCCGTACCCGATGATATTACAAAAATCAAGGATCAGGTAACGTCTCAAAAAGACAAGGTCCAGACTGTCATTAAGTCCACCGTGTTTAATCTACATGATGAAGCAAAAATCAGATGCCTAATAAAGAAATATCATTCAAGCCTGATTACACTATTAGATCAGGCATTGGAAGACCTGACACTCATTAAGGATAACATTCCTTTAACGCAGGTATTAGACACCATAATTGTCTGCATTGATGAATTACTTTCTCTAATTGAGCATAGGTTTACAAGTTATCTCAGTGTAGATGAAAGAGTACCTGTAACTTATCTCGAAGTTGTAAAAAAGGAACTGATTGAACGGTTTTCAGCAATCGAGAAAAGATTCCATGGTTATGAAGCCTATAAGCCAACTTTCCAAATAGTAAAACAGGAGTTAGAAACATTTCTTTCGCTTTCCCCAGATAGGCATAGTCATATTTTTCAGGAGATATTTTATGTAAGGGATATGTGCCTAGAGTTGGAGCGTCTTGAACCTGTTAACGAAGCTACTACATATTCCGGGCTCGATGAGTTGCTTATCAATATGAATTTTAACAGCAAAACTTATATCTCGCAGCTAACAACAAGATTAGCTGAAAGCATCAACTCGGCTGAGCATACTAATCAGAAAATGGACGGCTTATTGTTCCATTTTAAGCTTTTTAAGCAGCTTCATAAAAAGAAAGGAATGATCTTTAATCCTCAATATGCCGACTTGCAAAAACAAGTCTTTAATTGGTTTACACAAGAGATTTTCTATCTGGAAAAGCAGATGCACTACTCGATAATTCCCCTCAAAGGATTTACTCCTCCAAAGTCTTCTTCTGAAGAAAAGACAAAACTCTTGTCTATACTATCAGTTGATCAGATGGCATTAATATTAAGAGCTGCAGATGACTTGAAAATTATTATGTCACGTTCACTGAATAATGTATTTAAAACCATCGTTCCTTATCTGTCCACTCCCTATCAGGAAAATATTTCCTTTGATAGCATGAGAAGCAAATCTTATTCAGCAGAAATCCGTGACAAGGAAATAGTGACAGAGACCTTACTACAACTAATTAAAAGAATCAACGAGTATTAAGTTAAAGGTGTCTCACGGTATCTTTCCTATCCAATCAAGAATTATCAAATTGATTAGTCTGTATTGAATAATACGGGTGTTTTTTTTGAATCTCTTTTAAGGAAGGTTATGTTATTTGTTGTCCATCATTGCAACAAATTCATAACCTACACATTTTGCTCCACCTATCTGTACGAATACCATTTACTATAAAAAAATTGGTTAGAAAAACTCTACTACTCTAATAATCATAAGGGTACAATGGGTACAACTTGCAGTACAGATTAGTTTTGGACTTGAAACGTTTCCTTCATCTGCGTTCATTTGCTGTCTGAACTAATAAATATTGCGGTTATGAATATAGACAGAATGGAGTTTATAGCGTGGATGGAACGCATCATGGATCGTTTCGATATTCTTGGCGAACATATCTCCGACATTCAGAAACAACGAAACAGCATCGACGGCGAGGAATTGCTGGATAACCAGGACTTACTCCAGATGTTAAAGATCAGCAATCGCTCTCTCCAGCGTTACCGCTCATCCGGTAAGTTACCGTACTATACCATCAGTGGGAAACTATATTACAAGCTTTCAGATGTTCACCAGTTTATCCGTGAAAGTTTTAATGCTCCCCTGCAAAGGACAACTACTGACAAGTAATGCCAGTGGAAGCCAACCTGTACAAACAGGTTAAATCTACTTCTACTTTCGGACAAACAAATTTCAAAATGTCATAATTATGAGTGAACAAACTATAGATAAACAGGAATCCCCAGATCAGCTATCTGATATTCTGCTGGTGCTGGATAAGGATAAAAAGAAAATTCAGGCGGTTAAGGGCATTGGCAAAGATGGAGAACTCGAAACCGTAGATGCTGATAAGAAGAACCAAAGCCAGTTCATGCGTGTGGACAAACACGGCGACATCTTCTCCAACTTCTTTTCCAATTTTCTCCGGCAGCTAAAGAACCCGACCCACTTTACTTTTTTTAAAGTGCCCGCCGACAAAGCAATAGATACTGCCCAGGAAATGCAGAAACATACTGAAACGCCTACCAGGCAGGGTGATCAGTTAATGAAGCAGTATGAAGTAAAGCCTGAAATAAAACCGGAAGAAAAGCCCGAACTAAAACAAGATAACAAAAGCAATATGGAAACAACACAAACAACACCGGCTACTGGCGAATATCGTTATAAGCCGGAACAGATTGATTGGGAAACAATGTCCAATCTCGGATTGAGCAAGGAAAGGCTTGAAAAACTGAACCTGCTCGATCCCCTATTAAAAGGCTTTAAAACCAACGAACTGGTACCGGTAAGTCTTAATCTGGGAACTGCCGTTACACGCATGGATGCTAGGCTCTCGCTGCAACAAAATGATAAGGGAGCTGTAGTGGTTGCTATCCATGGCATCCGTAAGGAGCCGAATCTCAATTTCCCGTTTTTTGGCTATGAGTTTACCAAAGAAGACAAAGCTAATCTTCTCACCACAGGTAATATGGGCCGCGTTGTTAACCTGACCAATCCTAAAACTGGCGAAACAATGCCTTCCATCATCAGCGTGGATGGGCTGACCAATGAGCTTGTTGCCCTGCGTACCGACAGGATTAAAATCCCGGATGAAATTAAAGGCGTAGTACTCAACGAGCAGCAAAAGCAAACCTTAATGGAAGGTAAGCCGCTTTACATAGAAGGCATGATTTCCAAGAAAGGGGAACCGTTCAACGCTACCGTTCAATTTAACGCAGATAAACGCTTTGTGGAGTTCCTGTTTGACAGGAGCAATAACAATCGTCAGACACAAAGCAACGCGCAAGGCCAGCCAATGGAAGCGCCACGAACCGTAAGAGGTAAAGAGCTGGACAATGAGCAATACCAAAAATTCAAAGAAGGCCAGACTATTTACGTTGCCGGCTTGGTGGACAAACAAGGCAAGGAATACAAGGGCTACCTAACCTTCAACAAGGATACCGGCAGAACCGATTTCTCCTTCAATAATCCGAACAAGATGAAAGAGAAGATACAGCCTGCCGAAGCCCATAAAACGCAGACTGCGGTTAACTCAGAAGGTAAAACCAATGAGGCCACAAAGAATATTAAGGAGCCTCTGAAATCAGGACAGAAAGAGCCGGACAGCAAAAAGCAGCAGGAAAAACCCCAAACGCCAGCCAAGTCCAGGGGTAGAAAAATGTAATCACGTAAAACGATGAGTTATGAAAGCAGTGATTGCAGAAAAGCCAAGTGTAGCGCGGGAAATAGCCAGCCTGTTAGGAGCCGCTGAAAAGAAAGATGGTTTCCTTACCGGTAATGGCTATTGTGTTACCTGGGCATTGGGGCATTTGGTGGGATTGGGTATGCCGGAAGATTACGGGCTTTCAGGTTTTCAGAAAGCCGCCTTGCCGATACTGCCCAATCCCTTTTTATTAACAGTAAGGAAAATAAAAAAGGACAAAGGTTATACACCGGATGCAGGCGCTTTGAAGCAACTGAAAATTATTGAGCAGGTTATCAACCGTTGTAGTAATATCATTGTGGCTACCGACGCCGGACGTGAAGGGGAGCTGGTCTTCCGCTATATCTATGAATACCTGAAATGTACGAAACCATTTGAACGGCTGTGGATCAGCTCGCTGACCGAAAAGGCAATTAAACAAGGTTTCGATAACCTCAGACCCGGTAAAGAATTTGATGGATTGTACCACGCGGCAAAAGGCAGAAGCCGTGCCGATTGGTTAGTGGGGATTAACGCTTCGCAGGCATTGAGCATTGCTGCCGGAAGCGGTATCTATTCATTGGGCAGGGTGCAGACCCCGACACTGGCCCTGATCTGCAAACGCTACCTCGACAATAAGAATTTCAATGTGCAGCTTTATTGGCAAATCCAGTTGGAACACCGTAAAGAGTTCATTGATTTCAAGAGCCTTTCCAAAACAAAATGGAACGATAAGAAACAGGCGGAAGATGTACTGAAGGCCATCCAACGTACCGGAACTGCTACCGTAACCGCAGTTGAAAGCAAAACCGTTTCGGAGCAGCCGCCATTGTTATTTGATCTCACAGGCTTGCAGAAAGAAGCCAATAAAAGGCTGAACCTTTCTGCCGAAGAAGCGCTGAATATTGCCCAAAGCCTGTACGAAAAGAAATTTATTACCTACCCGCGTACCGGCAGTAAGCATATACCTGAAGATATGTGGCCGGAAATCACCGGTCTTGTCCGGGCATTGAATGACAGAGATTCCTGTAAGGAAGCTGTATCGAAAATGAAATGGGGGCGTTTCAATAAACGCATTGTCAATGACCTGAAAGTAACAGACCATCACGGGCTGCTCATTACAGATAAAATCCCCTCGGCATTGCCCGCTAAGGAAAATGCCATTTACGATATGATCGCCCTCCGGTTGCTGGAGGCCATTTCACAAGCCTGCTCCAAAGAAATAACTGACGTGAATTTGCAGGTATTGCATTACGATTTTGCATTGAAAGGCTGTAAAATTCTTGAACCTGGTTGGCGGGCCATCAAAGGTAATTTCTCCGATGAAGACACCGAACCTGTGCAGGATCTACCTGAGCTGAAAAAAGATGATGAGCTGAAAATAAAAAATGCTGTGGCATTGGAAAAGAAAACCAAGCCGCCCGTACTCTATACCGAAGCGGGCCTGCTATCTGCTATGGAAACAGCCGGAAAGGAAATAGAGAATGAAGAGGAACGTAAGGCATTGCAGAACATCGGAATCGGTACGCCTGCTACACGGGCCGCCATCATTGAAACCCTGTTTACGCGCAACTATATCCAAAGAGAAAAGAAAGCCCTTATCCCTACCGAAAAGGGATTGCAGCTGTACCATCTGGTAAAGGACAAAAAGATTGCCGATGTAGCCATGACTGCCGAATGGGAACTGGCTTTGCAGAAAATTGAAAACCGTGAAGCTGATGCCGCTTCCTTTCAAAAAGAAATGGAAGTATATGCCACATCCATCACCCGTGAGCTATTCAGTACATCCGTAAACATGGGCAAGCTACCGGAGGTAGTTTGCCCGAAGTGCAAAAACCATCAGATCATCATAAGGGACAAGCTTGTAAAATGTCCCGATGAGGCTTGCAATTGGGTACAGTTCCGCAATATCTGCGGCGTACAGTTGAGTGTACAGGATATTGAGCAGCTTGTCAGAAAGGGGAAAACCAATCTCATCAAAGGCATGAAAAGCAAATCGGGGAAAAAATTTGATGCCTATATCGTTCTGAATGAAAAGGCTGAATCCTCTTTTGAATTTGAAAATAACAAAGCAAATAAATAATGAACAATAGTCTTATCATATCCCCAAAGGAAATAGAGCCGCTGATATATACCATCCGTGGCGTACAGGTAATACAGGATAGCGATCTTGCTTCGCTTTATCAGGTTGAAACCAAAATATTGAACAAGGCTGTAAAAAGGAATTTTGAGCGGTTCCCTGACACATTCTGTTTTCAATTGACCGATGACGAAGCAGAAGGTCTGAGGTTCCAAATTGGAACCTCAAACACTGGCAGAGGGGGACGGCGCTATTCGCCGTATGTGTTTACCGAGCAAGGGATAGCTATGCTATCAGCCGTATTGCGAAGCGATGTGGCGGTCAAAGTCAGCATTGAAATTATGAATGCTTTTGTGGAAATGCGCAAGACTTTTATGAGCCATGCAGCATTGTTCCACAGGCTGGATAAGGTCGAACTGAAGCAACTGGAAGCCGATCTGAAATTTGAAGAGATATTTAAAGCCCTCGAAGGTGGGCAGTTAAGAATTGAGAAAGGAGTTTTCTACGATGGGCAGATATTTGACGCCTACACTTTCGTGAGCGATATTATCCGCAGTGCAAAAAGGGCTATTATACTGATCGACAACTATGTGGACGATACTGTACTTACACTATTGGGAAAACGCGAGGCCAATATTTCTGCAACAATCTACACAAAGGCCATAACCAACCAGCTACGACTGGACTTACAGCGATATAACAGTCAATATGCTCCTATTGATGTCCAGATATTTACCCATGCACATGACCGCTTCCTGATTATTGACGGGACTGGGCTTTATCATATTGGAGCATCATTAAAAGACCTGGGCAAAAAGTGGTTTGCTTTCTCTAAGATGGATACAGAGGTCGGTAAAATGCTTAGTTTTCTGAATGGTATTTGACAAATAACCGCATATTCGTGGCTGAGATTGTTTACTCTAACTTACTCTTGTCCAATCTGCATTTGTTGAAATCAATTCAACTACTAAGGTTTCAAGTATTTCATTGACCCAATCCAGTTCAAAAATGATGTTGTTCTTCGCAAATCTAAAAGTCAAATCCTGCTTCTCGGCATGAAAGATTTTATTTCGCAGGTAATAGCTGTACTTGATACAAATGAACACTGTTATCTCCAGGTCGGTATTTGCCACGGGATTTTTGATATTGTTTTGCAAATAGTTCCGGACTTCCTTAAAAATAATTTGGTGATCTGCCGACCCTTTATTGTTGTGGTAAAGGCTCTTGATAGAGTCGAACTTATTGAATTTCCCCTCGACTTTATCGAAGGAAAAAATATCTTTTAAATCTGCTTCAAAATAACTCAGGTTGTCCAAGAGGTTTTGGGAGACAATCTTATTTTTATACCTGTATATAAAAGCAATAAATGCAACGATCTTTTCTTTGGTGTCATAGTCATTGCTTAGAAGCTCATTAAAACGAACTTTCTCTCCAAGTTCTTTAGAATTTATGCTTTTTGCTCTACGCAGTGATTTTGGAAAAGATCCTGGGTTGGAAAGAATGAAATCGCGCATTAACCTGTGACATTCATTTTCATTGGCTCCATTTCCGAAATAATAATAAATTGAGTTGAAGGCTTTCCAGAGCTTTTCAAAACGCTCGCTTTCTTCGTTAGTTGTCTTTGATTTTAACAAGTAAGTTAAAGCAAATTGAATGGCTTTTGACTTTTCATCCGTCTTAAAAAGGTCGATAATTTTGGAAGTAGGTACACCTATACCAGCGAACCTATTATTTAGTATTTGTTCTATCTCTATTTTGGCAGTTGGCAAGGAAAATATTGTTTCTTCACCTGTTTGTTTTAAACGATTGATAGAGATACTCGAAATTGGCACAAAGGCATTTACTTTCATGTAATAATAAATTAGCGCCTTTATGATCTGACTATGTATCGTATTGCTTTCATTAAAAACGATGTTTATTAGATTTATTTTTGCTGATCTATTACATTTTATTGTCAATGCCTCATTTTCAATTACCAATTCATCATATACCCCTGTATTTCCCTTGTAATCCATATTGATTGTTTCCAATGCTATACGGGTATCCGGAGCGTTAAACCTTATTGTGATTGCGTAATTGTGCTTGACTTTTCTTGTTGGATATGCCTTAATTACATTCTCTATGAAGCTATCAAATTTCTCCTTTTTCTCATGCAAGTAAATATCGTAGGCATCTGGATAAGTGGCTTTAAATTTTATTTTATAGTCAGTTAATGAGTATGGATCGCCATTAAATAGATTGTGGACTACCAACAATTTATCATTGATGGTTTTGATTGTTTTACCCTTCCGCTTTTTTGTTAATCTTACGTCTTCGCCAAAGTTTTGTAATGCCCTAAAAGCTTGTTCCTTTACTTCAAATATTTTATCAGTCTTCATTAACCGATATAGTTCTCTCTTGCTTTCATAGCATTTGTATTGTGAAAGAAATTCTATTGCCTTCAAACGGTTCCTGAAATCTGATATGTCTTTTGCAAGATGTAAATATTCTGCAATATTGTCTGGTCGCTTATTCTCAAATTGGTTTTTAGCCATATAGCAAACTCTAATTTATTTTCTATCATCTGAGTATGATACATATTTTCCTGTATCTGGTGCCCAATCGAAATACACAGCCTTACCTTGCTTTATATCGTTGGCATGTTCTATGGTAAGTGTTAGCTTTTGCTCAAAGATCTTCTTTGCTGACACATCAACCGTTTCTGCAAAAACTTCAAGGCTATATTCGCCAGAAGCAAAGCTCCATTCTTCCTTTTTAGGAAGTAAAAAATGATGATAGAGTGAAATGCCGCTTTTGCTTATAAATAGACCGCTACCTCGAACAATTCCATTGTCGCCGTATGCCCAAATATTGAAATTTTGAATTGTATCAGCTTGATGAAGTCTGATAAACATATTCTGAACGTATTGTCCTTGATCGGCAGTTCCATAAAGTAATGTTCGCATAAAAACCTTTGGCTCATCATTCCCATTCTGCCCAAGAAAGCATATAAGCGATGGGCGTGTCATTTTTAAATTACCTTTTCTAATTCTCGTCAACCAAAACGTCAGCATAGAAATCAGTAGAGATACAATTGAAATTGTTAAAGCCATAATAGTTATGAAATTCTAAGGATTATGCAATTTGTATTTAATGCCAGCTTAAATCACAAAAATACAAATTAGTTCATCATTCCTCTTTTCCCTTCAGTCAAAAGCTGCCAGTCAAAGCCAATTCGTACCCATTCTTTAAAAGCGCATCCTAACCGCTCTAATTTTAAAATCAAGAAATAAAAAACATTTCGTGTATGGCAACAATAGAGAAAGACTTGTCTTATTTCTCATTAAGACTGCAAGAGCTGCTCAATACCAGCTTCCCTGAATTGTCAGGCGACCGAGCCTTTATCAACCAACGTTCACAGTGGGCTGCAAGCGCTTATGAAGGTGCGTTTAGGGCGGGCAATCCCATAGCCCAATGCGATGGGATTGCCGATTATATCCTCTTTGAAGGATTGCACTTCTCAAAATTCGATACCGTCTTTAAGATCATTTGCAATGAGTTCGACACCATCATGGCAGATGAGGAACTGCGCCCCTTTGCCCTGAAGATGCTGCCTGTGTGTGATCTTGTTTTTGAGCAGTACCCGATTACGGAAGAGTTTGCCGACAGTCCCGAATATGAGCTGCTCTATACCGAACTGACAGGAACCATTCAAATCTGGATAGAAGACAATGGCCTTCAGTAAACGGGAACACCTGAAGCAGAATATTGAGGCGTTACGCATAGCATTCACATTAGAAAAAGAGAAACGCCAGGCTACCGAAACCGAAAGGCAACAGCTCCTTCAATACAGTGGTTTCGGTGGCCTCAAATTCGTGCTTAATCCCATAGAAACACCTGGAGCCATTAACCAATGGGTGAAATCGGAGCAGGATCTATTTCCGCTTACACAACAACTTCATCAGCTATTACATGAAAATGCAGCCGACGACAAGCAATATTACCGCTACGTGGACAGTATGCGAGGCTCGGTGCTTACTGCCTTCTATACACCACCTGCGGTAATTGACACCATTGCCGGTGTGCTACGTGACAGCGGGATCGGCATTCAACGGTTTCTGGAACCTTCTGCCGGTATCGGCTCCTTCGTTCAGTCCTTCGCGGATAATAAAACACAGCATGTTGCTGCCTATGAAAAGGATTTGCTCACAAGCAAGGTTTTAAAACAGCTTTACGCGGATTGGAATGTCTGTGTTAATGGCTTTGAGGAAATCCCGGAGCGGGAGCAAAACAGCTACGATATAATCGCCAGCAATATCCCTTTCGGGGACACTTCCGTTTTCGATCTTTCCTTTTCCAGAAGCAAGGACGCAGCACGCATACAGGCTACCCGAAGCATACACAATTATTTCTTCCTGAAAGGAACCGATATGCTGCGTGATGGCGGCATACTGGCCTTTATCACTTCACAGGGCTTGCTCAACAGCCCGAAGAATGAACCGATACGTCGTGCGCTCATGCAGGATAATAACCTTGTATCAGCCGTGCGCCTGCCCAATAATCTCTTTACTGAATATGCCGGAACAGAAGTCGGCAGCGATTTAATCATCCTGCAAAAAGACACGGGTAAACGAGGGCTTTCAGAAGCGGAAGAACGCTTTTGCCAGACCTACACTATATCTGAAAATATAACCAACAATGTTCTCTTTGAGAACCTGCAACGTATTGTACATACCTCCCTGTACCGGGACACCGATATGTACGGCAAGCCTGCCTGGATCTACGAACATGAAGGCGGTGTAAAAGGCATTGCACAGGATTTAAAGCAGATGCTTTCCGATGATTTCTCCAACAGGTTGGATGTCCGGCTATACAATGGCCAGCGTAAAGACGAGCCAATAATACAAATTCCGGAAACACCACAGGTTATACAGCCGCCTGTTATACAACAGTCGCAAGCGGCAACCATAAAACAAGAACCACAAAATTTATTTTCCTCAACCGATACTGCTACTGAACGGGTGCAACTGAGCTTGTTTGATCTTTTTGGAAGTGAGGCGCAAGCGGTGGCAGTTGCCAGTCCTGCGAGGACAATCACAACTGCAAAAAAGCAGACCGTCGCAAGGAAACGACCTATTACTAATCGTCAGGTGGATTTGTTCAGCAGCACCGCACGACAACCTTTTACACCTTCACCCAACCCTGCACCCATTGGCGGCAATAAGCCGGTAAATGAAAACAAACAAACTACTATTGGCGATCTGTTTTCGGAATTGAATGGCAGTGAACAGAAAAAACCTGCGGAAGCAGTTAATACCCTGCCTGAACCAGCTCTTTATACGGGAATGATTCAGCCATTCCACCGTAACGACAGCCTTGCCATAGATAAAGGGCTTGTTGGCTATCTGAAAGATATTGATACCGATAAAGGGCAGGCAATGTTTCATCCGTTGCAGTTGCCCGGCATACAAAAGACAAAGACCGAAGCCTATATCGGCATACGTGATATCTATCTCGACCTCTATCAGAAAGAAGCGGAACAGCAGACCGAACACAAGCAGGAAAGGGAAACGCTTAACAGGCTATACGATGCCTTTGTAAAGCGTTACGGCAATTTTAACAGTGCCGAAAACATCAAGCTGATTAAGACGGACAGTGCCGGCAAGGAAGTCCCTTACCTGGAGCGTGTGGTAGGCGGCGTGGTACACAAAGCTGATATATTCCAGCGTCCCGTAAGCTTTTCAACGGGGACACTGGCTACAGATAACCCTGATGAGGCGCTGGCCGCCTCACTGAACAAATACGGTAACGTGGATCTGGGCTATATGTCACAGATCAGTGACATCAGTGCTGATGACCTGAAAGCGGCCTTGCACGGGCGTATTTTCTTTAACCCGTTAGAACAGGGATATGAAATTTCCGAAAGGTGGATTTCCGGCAATGTGGTGGAAAAAGCACAGGAGGTAGAAACGTATGTGTCCGCTCATCCCGGTGACGCAGAGGCCAAAGAAAGCCTTGCTGCTTTGGTTGAAGCAAGGCCACGACGTATTGAATTTGAAGAACTGGATTTTAACCTCGGTGAACGCTGGATACCCACGGGAATTTATAACCGTTTTGCCTCGCATTTATTTGATACCACAGTCCGCATACACTATACAGAGAATACAGACGACTTTTCCGTTAACTGCGATCAGAAGAACGTGCTTATACGTGATAAGTACGCCATCAAATCCGAAAGCCGTACCTATGATGGTATAGCCCTGTTCAAACATGCCCTGGTAAATACTACGCCCGACATTACTAAAAAGATAGTGGTGGGCGACCTGGAAGTAAAGGTGCGGGATATAGAAGCCATACAAATGGCGAACACCAAGATTGATGAAATCCGGAAAGCCTTTAGCGACTGGCTCCATGCCCAAAATGATGAGTTTAAAAAACGGCTTACCGATAAATACAACGATACCTTCAACTGCTTTGTACGACCACAATACAACGGCAGCCATCAAGACTTTCCGAGGCTGGACAGGAAAGCACTCGGCATTGCAGACCTGTACCCAAGCCAAAAGGATGCCGTATGGATGATAAAGCTGAATGGCGGCGCTATCTGCGACCACGAAGTGGGTGCGGGCAAAACGCTTATCATGTGTACTGCGGCACAGGAAATGAAACGGTTGGGCCTGACGCATAAGCCGATGATTATCGGGCTTAAAGCCAATGTTCACGAAATAGCGGAAACCTACCGCAAGGCTTACCCCCATGCCAAAATCCTCTATCCCGGTAAGGAAGACTTTACGCCGCAAAAGCGCCTGCGCATTTTTGGCGATATCAAAAACAACGATTGGGATTGCGTGATCCTCACCCACGACCAATACGGCATGATACCGCAATCGCCGGAACTGCAAAAGGAAATCCTGCAAGCGGAACTGGACAGTGTGGAGCAGAACCTCGATGCGTTACACGCACAGGGAAAAGAGGTATCGCGGGCGATGCTCAAAGGTGTAATCGTCCGTAAGCAGAACCTTGAAGTAAGGCTCAAAACACTGGAGCATGATATTGCCAACCGTAAGGATGATGTAGTTGATTTTAAGATGATGGGCATTGACCACCTGCTGGTGGACGAAAGCCACAGGTTCAAAAACCTGATGTTCAATACCAGGCATGATCGCGTAGCGGGATTGGGTAATATGCAGGGCAGTCAAAAAGCGCTGAACCTGCTCTTTGGCATTCGCACCATTCAGGAACGTACCGGCAAAGATTTGGGAGCAACCTTTCTTTCAGGAACGACCATCAGCAATTCACTGACCGAACTGTATCTGCTGTTCAAATACCTACGCCCGAAAGCGATGGAAAAACAGGACATCAACTGCTTTGATGCCTGGGCAGCTATTTATGCGAGGAAGACTACCGATTACGAATTTTCAGTAGCCAACAACATTGTACAGAAAGAAAGATTCCGGTATTTCATTAAAGTCCCGGAGCTGGCGCAATTCTACTCGGAAATAACCGATTACCGTACTGCTAAGGATATTGGCATTGACCGCCCGGAAAAGAAAGAGGTACTGCACAATATCCCGCCTACGCCGGATCAGGAAGTCTTCATCAAAAAACTGATGGAGTTTGCCAAAACAGGTGATGCCACCTTGCTCGGCAGGCCAAAATTGTCAGAAAGCGAAGAAAAAGCAAAAATGCTCATTGCTACGGACTATGCCCGTAAAATGTCATTGGACATGCGGATGGTCAGCGCGAAGTATGACGACCATCCCGATAACAAAGCCTCCCACTGTGCCGCCAACATAGCGAAGTATTACCAGAAGTTCAATGCGCAGAAAGGAACGCAGTTCGTCTTTTCCGACCTGGGAACTTACAAGCCCAGAGAATGGAATGTGTATGCGGAAATCAAACGCAAGCTGGTACAGGATTATGGCATACCGTCCCATGAGATACGCTTTATACAGGAAGCGAAGAACGATAAAATGCGCAAAGAGTTCATTGAGGCGATGAACGAAGGCAAGATCAGGGTATTGTTCGGCTCTACTGATATGTTGGGAACTGGCGTAAACGCACAGAAACGTGCGGTAGCCGTACACCATTTGGATACCCCATGGCGGCCAAGTGATCTTGCCCAACGGGATGGCCGTGCCGTCCGCAAAGGCAATGAGATTGCCAAATTCTTTGCCGATAACAAAGTGGACGTGATAATTTATGCTGTTGAGAAATCACTGGATAGTTACAAGTTCAACCTGCTGTACAACAAACAGCTTTTCATTGACCAGCTAAAGAGCAATAACCTCGGCAAGCGTACCATAGATGAGGGCGGCATAGACGAAAAATCCGGCATGAATTTCTCGGAATATGTGGCGATACTTTCCGGCAATACCGACCTGCTGGAAAAAGCCAGACTGGAGAAACAGGTCGCCTCACTGGAGAGCGAACGACAGGCGTTTACCCGCTCTAAACTCACATCCCGCTACAAGCTGGAAGATATTACAGCATCATTGGATGCAGCAACCTCGCGTCTGGAACGTATGGGCATGGATTGGGGAAACCTGCAAAAGCACATACAAAAAACGCAGGATAGAACGATAGGCAACCCGGTGCAGCTCACCGGCCTGCCGCCTGATGCCGATGCAAAGCAGATCGGCACCAAACTTAACCAACTGGCGGAAAAAGCCCGCACTGAGGGGCAATATGAAGAAATCGGTAGCCTGTACGGTTTTACCTTGTTGGTGAAAACGGAAGTATCGCAAAAAGAAGGTGTTGATATTAAAGACAACCGTTTCTTCATCCAGGGAGAAGGCAATATCAAATACACCTACAACAACGGGAATATGGCAACCGATCCCAAAACAGCTTCCCTGAACTTTTTGAATGCACTGGAAAAAATACCGGGGTTGATAGAACAGGAGCAAAAGAAGGTAGATGTTATGCAAAAAGACCTGCCCGTACTTCAGGAAGTGGTAAATGGTATATGGACAAAGGAACATAAGCTTAGCGAACTCAAAACGGAATTAGCTGCCATTGACAGGAAAATACAACTATCCATTACACCTGAGCCGCAAGCCCAGACACCGGGAGAGGAAACCAAAACGATTAACATTAATGATGTGCCGGACAGGGCTTCCCCGCGATTGAAAGCCATGTGACACGAGAATAAAAAGAAAGCTGCCCTTAGAGCAGCTTTTTTAATATCAGCTTTTTTAATATCAGCTTTTTTGTACCAGGTGTTGTAAATCCGGGTCGTTCTTGATCCGTTCCATCTCGCCCTCGATAACCAGAACGATGTCCTGTTTTATCTTTTTGTAGTTGGCTTCAATTTCCTGTTTCATTTTATCTTCCCCTTGTTCATCTGTAAAGGATAAGATTTGCGGTATCTTCTGATAGGCTTTAGTTTCTGCTGCAACCTGGTCATTATCCACTACAATTTCAGCGTGAAAAATCTTCTGCTCTATGCGTTCGTCGAAGTTATCCGATACAGCACCTACAAACATGCCTTGCGTAAGAGTAGATATTTTGGAAGCCGGTATCAGGCTATCCAGTTGCGTAGATATAGAAGTGGATTTATCATTGCGGTTAATAGTCATGCTTTGACGTTTCTGCAACACCTTACCAAAGCGTTCCGAAAGGTTCTTAGCTGTTTCGCCTACAACCTGCCCACTAAAAATATTACCTACCGTATTTTGAATAACCTTACTTTCCTTATCGCCATAGTCGCGGGTTAATTGTGAAAAGTCCTGGAAGCCGAGACATACGGCCACCTTGTTGCTTCTGGCAGTAGCGATCAGGTTATCCAGTCCCCTGAAATAGATCGTAGGCAGCTCATCTATGATAACAGAACTCTTTAATTGTCCTTTCTTGTTGATAAGTTTTACAATACGAGAATTGTACAAACCCAATGCTGCGGAATAGATGTTTTGACGGTCGGGATTGTTGCCTATACAAAGGATCTTCGGTTCATTAGGGTTATTGATGTCTAAAGAAAAATCATCCCCGGTCATTACCCAATACAGTTGCGGTGAGATCATCCGTGACAAAGGAATTTTGGCCGAAGCGATTTGTCCCTGTAGCTGGTCTTGTGCGCCACCCTGCCAGGCATCCATGAACGGCGATAAATAGTTTTCCAGTTCAGGGTATGAAGTAAGGATCGTGAACACGTCCGCATACTTTTTATTCAGCAATTCTATGGCGTGCGGAAACGTACAGTATTTGCCGTTCTCATAAATTTTGAGGAACCATATAATAGCAGCCAGCAAGATGATTGGGGATTCCACGAAAAAATCGCCTTGCTTCTGTATCCAGCTTCTGTTCAAATTGAGCATGATGGTATAAGCCGATTCGTAAGCATCGGATATATCCGTCATGAAGTCCGGGTTTATCGGATTGCAACGGTGGCTCCTGCGCGGGTCGTCAAAATTGATAACATAAAACTTTGGCTTTACCTTATACTTGTTCGTGTGCTTCAGCAGATGATTGTAGGCAATCGTGGAAAGGTCGTCAAACTTGAAATCGTAGATATACATTGAGAAACCCTTCTCAATGTGTTGCTTGATATAGTTGTTGACAATGGCATAGCTCTTGCCTGATCCCGGCGTACCCAACACGATGGACGCACGAAAAGGATTGACAATATTAATCCATCCGTTGTTCCATTTCCCTTTATAGTAAAATTTGGTAGGCAGGTTGACGGAGTACTCATTTTTCATCAATTGGATTTCCTGCTGGAAACTCTCGTTCTCGTTGTTGAATACATCGTCCATCAGGTTATTCCGCAGCAGCCTGCTCATCCATACGCCAGCCATGAGCAAGGCGATATATCCTAAACCAATAGTGAGCATGTAGAAAAAAACGGCTTCATGCGCCGACAGCTTCAATAGTGGTGCGTTCAGGAAGAACAGTACAAAGCCAATTCCTAATGCGGTGTAGATCTTGCGCCAGGTAATCTTTTCGTTCTTAACGCCCTTTGTACCCAGGCAGCTTAAAGCCAGCAATACCAATGCAAACGCTTTTGTATAAAGCGTGTGTGAAAACAAACCTGCCGTCCGTTGGAAGTTGCCCAATATCTTATTGATAACTTCCAGTGTCCAGTGCCGTTCCAGAAAGAACCCGTAGCAATACCAATAGAGGTGCATCAATACCAAAAGGATACTTACCGCCCTCATAAAAGCCATGATCTTGGCTAAGCCTCTTAAATCGTCTTCTCCTTGCATAATCAAAAAATGATGGTGAGAAGCCAATGTAGAGGCTCTGTGTATGCGGCATCAGAAAGTGGTAGCGTATGGCACTACATGGTATTTCTTTGCGTTGGCAGGGAGCAAGCAGCGGTTATTTATGGCCTCCCGGCCCGCGTTTTCTTTTCCTTTTTTTCATCTGGTTGGCAAATGCCTGCTCTTCGTAATCCTCGCCCTGTGTTTCAGGTAACAATCCACCCAAAGCCTCCATAATGCCGCTCTCTTGCGGCGTATATGGGCTATAATCTTTATCCAGGAAGTTGAAGAGATCATGCGGCTGGCCTGCATCTTCTTTGGTGTGGGTTTGCTGCCGGGGTGCGGTAACAGGTTCGTTAGCGGAAGCCTGTGGTTTGTTGCCATTGTTCCACCAATCGTTAAATACATTAGCGGAAAGGTTTGGGCTGAAGTGTGAGCCGTTCCATACGGTTTTGGATGTATGGTCTATAAAGGTGATCCCGTAAACCCGCCCTTCAGTATTGCGGTGGACAACGGTATTAATGCCCTGTTCCAATAACTGCTGTTTAAAAGCAGCTTCGTTTAATGAGGTGTGCATGGCTACCTCAATTGTATTCTTCAGCAGCGCCTTTGCAGGGTTTGTCTTCAGGCTTTCTTTGGATTGCTCGTAATGTGTTTGAAGCTGCACATAGCCCGCAACCTTGCCGAATAAGGATGCCTTAAAGGGATTACTGGCTTTCTCTCCCTGCTCGTTCAGGGCAAAATAAACAAGCCCTTCTTTGGGCTTGCCGTGCAGTTCGCCTTTGACTTTTTCAGCCGTAATGTTGAACAGGGAAAGCAAGGCATTATAACCGCCAAAGCTCTGGAACTGGTAATACTTGGGCAGGTGACGTACTACGGATACAATCTGGCTTTTTATGTCGCCTGATTTATAATCTACCGGCTGAAAAATCTTATCGTCCTGTTTACGGTGCTGGTCTGTGGCTGGTATCAGGTCATATTTTTGTTCCAGCGAACGGCATATATCCATTGAGTGCCTGCGCTCGAATGTGTCAGATATTTTTCTTCCTTCTTCGTCCACACAAACCGATACAATATGAATGTGGGTACGCTCGATATCCGTATGCTTAAACACCACAAAGGGTTGGTTCCCGTAACCCATTTGCTGCATGTACTGTTGCGCCATCTCTTTAAAGTCCTCGTCGCTCACCTTGTCCTTTGGATCGGGGTTCAGGGAAATATGCAGTACCGGCTTTTCCGTCCGGCGGTTGGCTAATAGGTAAGGTTCAAATGAACGCACTAATTGGGCTACGGAATAGTTGCCATCGGGAGTTTCTACCATCTTATGGTTAAGCAGAATCTCCCCGTTTTCCTTCTGTACTTTAAGCTGGTTGTAAGAAAGTACTCCTATAATGTTCTCGCCATGTCCGATTTTTGCCACCATTTCAACTCTCTTTTTTCAGATGTTTCGCTTCAAATTCTTCGGTGAGCCTGATAATTTTCTGGCATAATGCAGCCATTTCAGCCGTCTGTTTTTCCAGTTTATAGAGATAAGCTGCCGCTTTTTTCTCTGAGAAATTCCGATAAAGCAGCTTTACAACCTGGTTGTAATTCACACCAACTGCGCGGAACTGGCCGTACAAAGTGGTCAGCCGCATATAATAATCCATTGCAGCCTTGTCAATTTTGACGGTCTTAATGGTCTTCTGGAAGATGCAGGCAGTAATAAAATGCGCCATAACATTCATTCCCGATTGTTCGAAGAGGGAAAGAAAGCGGGCATTTTCTTCAGCGTTCAGCGAAATGGAATAACGGAATACCGCAGGATCTTTTTTGGGATTGCGGCCACCTTTCCGTAATTGTTTATCATTAATCTCGTCCATCACTCATCCATTTTTAAATCACACAAAACCCTGACTTCGGAAGGGTTTTAAGCCCCCTGCAAGGGCAAGTTGTTTTGAGCAGCGGAATACATTTCCAGCAGCTCAAAACACAACTTGCTCTGTTCAGGTGAACAGAGAATCCGCCCTGCTGGACGGATTAAATAAAGCAGGGAAAAAACGGCTCATGCCGTCCACTATACTACCCATATATCTTAGTATTCATTGCTATAAATCAGTAGTGAAAATCTGATTACAAAGTAAAGGCTGGATACAGCCTGCATTGCACTATGGAATAGTGCCAAATAGTGCCACTGAACGCCAATGTAGGACAGATCTTAACAAGGCCGTATATATCTGCATTCCTTTGTACAGGCAGTTGCATTCAAGTAAGTATGTAAGGCTGTATTTATGTAGCTACGCAATTACGCCAGCATGTACAGATGTAGGCACGGTGGTACGGTGATACAGATGTTTATAGGTGAGCCAATAGGTATATAAATACATCAATAGGTAAGCCCGTCAATAAATAGGTATGACGGTGTGTACAGCGCCATTGCTATATGCACCTACTCATAACTATAGGCAGGTAAGTAAATGCATACGATTAACTGCACAACTATACAGACACAGTGACGCGCAGAAGGACATAAGTAAGTGAATACATGAATGAATACTTAAAACAGTTATACAGATGGAAACAACACAGAAACCTTTATTTATCGCTTTTTCCACCCAAAAGGGTGGCGTAGGCAAATCAACATTTACGGCTCTTGTAGCCAGTATGCTCCACTACCGTTTAGGTTATAACGTGGCGACTTTCGATTGCGACTTTCCTCAGCACAGCCTTGCACAGATGCGGGAAAGAGATTTGAAGATCGTGATGAAAAACGAAGTATATAAGAAACTGGCGCACCGTCAGTTTAGCACGATCAATAAAAAAGCCTATCCGGTTATTCAATGCAAGGCAGATGAGGCATTAAAAGAGGCAGAACAATTTATACGGTCTGCGCCTGTTCCGGTTGATGTGGTGTTCTTTGACCTGCCGGGAACCGTCAATACTCCTGGTGTATTGACCACTTTAGCGGGCATAAACTATATCTTCTCACCCATCACGGCAGATCGTGTGGTTATTGAAAGCACATTGAGTTTTACGGATGTACTGACTAATGTGCTGATGAAAAAAAGCCAGACCTCCATTGAAGCCATACGCTTGTTTTGGAACCAGGTGGACGGGCGGGAAAAATCCCCCTTATACGATGTGTATGAAAAGGTGATAAGAGAATTGCGGCTTACCCTGATGCAGACGTTTATCACAGACAGTAAGCGATTCCGCAAGGAAGGTGAAGCAACCGCAAAAACCGTATTCCGTTCTACTTTACTGCCTCCCGACGAAAAACTGATGCAGGCTTGCCGACTGGATCTGTTTATGGAGGAATTTATAAGAACCGTGAAACTATAAACACTATGGAAAATGAGGATAAAAGAAAAAACAATCCAGCTATTGATGAGGACTATTTAATGTCCATGATGGCCGGGGGCGAGAAAAATAAACCTCCAGAGCTGGAAACGCCAAAAGAAGAAATACAGGCAAAGCCTGTTACCAAAGAAAAAGGCAGGCCCAAAAAGAACTCCGGAGAAGCGGACTACGAAAAGCTGTTTTTTAAAAACCCGGATACTAATGCCCGCAATGGCAAGTCGGTTTATATACGCCCTGAATTTCACGAAAGGTTATCCCGCATTGTACAGGTGATCGGTGAGGACAAGCTGACCATATATGCCTACCTGGACAATGTGCTGGAATACCATTTTCAGGAATTTGCCGAACAGATTACTGCAAGCTTCAATGAGAAGTACAAACCCATTTTGTAGTTATGGAAACGTTGATTGTTATATGCCTCCTGATTGTTATCTACCTGCTGCTGCATGATAAGATCGTGATAAAAAGAGTAAGTAAAAAAGATAAACATTCGGATAATAATATCCCGGATTTGCCTGAAATAATGGGACGGCCAAAGATCAAAGAAAGACTTGCTGTGCCAACTAATGCCATTAAAAGCCAAAAGGAAAAACCGGCAATAGAGGATAGTAGCTTTGATCCTGAAACCGAAGACGAAGGTTTTGCCATAGTAATTCCGCAGGAAGAGCTGGATGAAGTTTTCAGTGAGGAACCTGATTTTGATGAAAAGGAAGAAGAATGGAGCAGGTATGGAGAACCCAATGGCGAAGACGGTTTTGCCACAGGGGTTACCTTTGAAGAACTAAGCACTGTGGGGACGCTGCTTCAGCAAGAGAGGCTGGATCCCGTCTTACAGAAACAAGCAGTGGATATAGTTCACAAGATCCAGGGAACCGAACTTTTCAGCCTTTTGGAAAGCTCCATAGAAAATGCTTCTCAGAAGATAGCCAGGCTGTTGGACAAGGGCATAGAAACTGAAACTGGTCCCGGTTCTTCCACTATGCGAAATAACGGTTTGGAGGATTTTAATATTGGGGAGTTTGTCTGAATGGCAACTCCCTTTATTATTTAGCTCAACAGTAAAAATATTAGACGTGATACTGTTTTAAGTTTAAGCTATAGAATCAAATACAGATTGTTTCAAAAGATGCAGGCTTTCTTTTTCTTCCAATTGATAATATATGGTTGCAATATTTTTCAATTGCTCATGGCTTTTACAGGCCACATATTTTTCGGATAGATGGAAAATGTTCAAATCCTTCTGAATATAGAACATGCGGGTTGGAATATACCTCTTTGCACCTCGTTTACAGATCAGGGTATCTGTTGTACTCAATGGGAATATAAAATTTCCAAGTGTTTTGAAATCTGTATTATCCTCTTCAATTATAGGGCAATCACCCAACAAGGCCGGAAATTCTTCATAAGATGTAATAAAGCAATTGCTGTGAATCTCATCCAAAACCTGCGGGTTCAGTAAAGGCTGAACCGAGAGAAGCAGTCGCTTTGTTTCTCCGATAATATCGGTTTGGTATATCTTTTTTAAGTCCTCTGGGTCTGCCTTTTGGGTAGGGTCAACGGGGCGAATGGCCATGCCGAGATTCTCAATGGAAAGATCTTTTACCAGTTCTCTGGCACTTGCATCAACCTTTGGTATTCTCCATTTCATCAATGATACTAAATAAATCATAAGTGTCAGTTCCCTACCGGTCATATTGTGTGTAGCCAATATGTTATCCAAAGTCTTGGAAAGCAGGTTATCTACCTCCCCGTACATCTTTTCTATGTTGTCACCAGGTGCTCCGTTTACTTTAAAGAGATTCCTGTCCCATTCAAAAAAAATAGCCTTTGGGCTTTGTTGTGCTTTTAGTATTCTCCTTTGCTCCTTGTTATAAACCCACAATAGATTTTCTTCGTCTGAAAAATTCTTGATTAAAAATCGTGGTATATAGTGATGCCTGCTTGATTGTGCCATATTTACCTTGGTCTATATTTTTCCTACAATCCTGCAAATTTCGCTAAACTTCATTATATCTTCGTGGCTATCAATTGAATGCAGAAAAGCAGGATTTTTCTGTTCAGATTTTATGATAACGTCAATAAAGAGACAAAGATTATCTAACTGTAACTGCGATAAGGATCGGATATCTACCTCAATTTCTTCTGTTGTATGGGTATTTCTGTATTGTGCAAATTTCCCCATAAAGCCGATAAAAATATCAGACAATTGAATAAGCTGACTGTCTTGGGAATCTACAAACGAGTAATTTTTGATTTCAATTCCATTATCTAATATTCTATAGTCACTCAACGTATCCCTTATAGAATCCTCGTTATCGAATACGTGCGTTGAAGTCTTAAACGTATAAATTGGCCTCAAATAAAATTGTGACAAATCTGATAGCAGAATGTGGTCTGTTTCATCCATAATAAATGGCAATGAGCCTCTTTTCTTTGCTGCCTTTAGTATCTGCCGTAGCGATTCCAAACCAAAGTGAAATTCTTCTTCATCAAGATATGCTTCAAATAAGTCACTTAAAGCTTCGACAAACTCAATGATTTTCTCTGGCTTAATATTGGGATAGCCGAACTCGTAAAATAGCTGAATGACCGCATCAATTTCAAGTCGTGCCAGTTTATATAAATCGTTTTTCAGACGATTAGCAAACGGCAATCCCAGAGCACTTGCACTCTCCGAACTCATGATAGCTGAATCTACGATATCAACAAGTGACCAGTATAAGATATTGAGACTCGAATAATGCACATAAAGGTCACTGTTCTTTATAAACTGAAGGTATAGCTTGAGTTTTTGAGATTTGAGACAATCAAGAAACTCTCCAAAGGCAATGTGCTTGAACTTTACCTCTTTAGCCGTCTTCTGCAAATGAAAACTATCAATTAAAGGTTCAACATCCGGCATACCGCCTTCATGAACTAAACCACCTAAGACAAAATTTGCTGTAAACGTATAGTTGAAATCGTTCTCTCTTACATAGAACGTTTTAATGTTGTTGGTCTCGTCATAGTAGTAAGTATATGGAGCATCAAAATCTATATTATTGTTTATCAATTTCGCAAACCTCACAGCTTCCTCTATTTCTGCTATTTCAAACTCAATCATGCAATTTTATTTTGGTTCTGATTGTTCTTCATTATTAAAGTTGAATCAGTTGGTTTACAATCCTACCAAATTAAGGAAATAAATGATTAGTGTGCCTCTTTACGCCAAGTAATTCCTCTCGAGGACACTTCACTATAGCACCTTCTTTTCCATAACACTTTTGTTGCGCAAGCCTGCAAAGAGCAGGAATTAGTAACAAATTAATTCATCCAAATCATGGAAAAACAAAGAAAAAAGATTGTGCTCACGGGCATAGCACTATTGTCAGCTTTCGGCGTGTTTGCGCAAGGAAACGGAGGTGCCGGTATCAATGAAGCTACGCAAATGGTCACCTCCTACTTTGATCCCGCAACGAAATTAATCTATGCTATTGGCGCAGTGGTCGGGTTGATCGGAGGTGTCAAAGTGTACAACAAGTTCAGCAGTGGCGACCCTGATACCAGCAAGACGGCGGCGAGCTGGTTCGGTGCCTGTATCTTCCTGATCGTAGCCGCTACCATCTTACGTTCATTCTTCCTTTAATCCTTTGCCTTATGAGTAATTACAATATCAATAAGGGCATTGGAAGAACTGTAGAGTTCAAGGGGTTGAAAGCTCAATACCTGTTCATTTTCGCGGGTGGGTTGCTTGGGGTGCTTGTCCTTGTCATGGTACTGTACATGGCCGGTGTCAATTCTTATTTCTGCCTGTTCATCGGCGCTGGCGGTGGGTCGCTTATCGTATGGCAGACATTCTCGCTGAACAAAAAATATGGAGAGCATGGGTTGATGAAAGTGGGTGCCAACAAACGGCATCCACGCTACATCATCTGCCGCAAGCCTGTGTACCGCTGCTTCAAGTTCACCTCTAAATCCTACCGCCCATGAAAAATGTATCGAGAGCAACTACGCTGGAAAGCAAGTTCCCACTGTTGGCCGTGGAGAACCATTGCATCATCTCAAAGGATGCAGACATCACTGCTTGTTTTCGTGTGCATCTATCGGAACTGTTTACCGTAGCTTCTGCGGAATACGAAGCAATACATTCTGCATGGCACAAGGCTATAAAGACGTTGCCGGATTATACGGTAATACACAAACAGGATTGGTACATCAAGGAGAACTATGCCCCTGATATAGCCCAAGATGGATTAAGCTTTTTGGCAAAGTCCTACCAGCAGCACTTCAACGAACGCCCCTTTCTTAATCACTATTGTTACCTGTTCCTGACCAAAACCACTAAGGAACGTATGCGTATGCAAAGCAACTTCTCTTCACTTTGCAAAGGGGTTCTTATCCCGAAAGAAATAAGGGATAAGGAAACCATACATCGCTTTATGGAAGCCGTGGCACAGTTCGAGCGTATCGTAAACGATTCGGGCTTTGTAAAGCTGGAACGTCTGACGGAAGAGGACATCATTGGAACGGAAAGTAGTCAGGGCTTACTGGAGCAATACCTGACCCTTTCAAGGGAGGCAGGCACGGCTATGCAGGACATTGCCCTGGGAGCGGAAGAGGTACGGATCGGGAACAAAAGGTTGTGCCTGCACACCTTGTCCGATACGGACGATCTGCCCGGAACAGTATCGGCAAATACCCGCTATGAAAAGTTGTCAACTGATAGAAGCGATTGCCTTTTGTCCTTTGCGGCTCCTGTAGGGTTGCTGCTAAGCTGCAACCATATCTACAACCAATACCTGTTTTTAGATAACAGCGAAGATAACCTGCGCAAGTTTGAGAAATCAGCAAGGAATATGCACTCGCTTGCCCGCTACAGCCGTGCTAACCAGATCAATAAGGAATGGATAGAACGCTATCTGAACGAAGCGCATTCGTTCGGCCTTTCTTCTATCCGTGCGCATTTCAATGTAATGGCTTGGTCTGATGATCCGGTTGAACTGAAACAGTTGAAGAATGATACCGGCAGCGCATTGGCGCTCATGGAATGTAAGCCAAGACACAACACCACCGATGTAGCTACACTCTATTGGGCGGGTATGCCCGGCAACGCCGGTGATTTTCCAAGCGAAGAAAGTTTTTATACGTTCATCGAACCTGCTTTGTGTTTTTTCACGGAGGAAACGAATTACCAAAGCTCGCCTTCTCCTTTCGGTATTAAGATGGCTGACAGGCTTACCGGAAAACCCATCCATCTGGATATTTCCGACCTGCCAATGAAACGTGGGATCATCACGAACAGGAACAAGTTTATACTTGGCCCGTCAGGTTCCGGAAAATCATTCTTTACCAACCACATGGTACGTCAGTACTATGAGCAGGGCGCACACGTCCTGCTCGTGGATACGGGTAACTCTTATCAGGGGTTGTGCGAACTCATCAAGGGTAAGACAAGAGGTGAAGACGGTGTTTACTTCACATACACAGAAGACAACCCAATTGCCTTTAACCCATTCTATACTGATGATGGTGTATTTGACATTGAGAAAAGGGAAAGTATCAAAACGCTGATACTGACTTTATGGAAACGTGATGACGAACCGCCAACCCGTTCGGAAGAGGTGGCATTGTCCAACGCTGTAAGCGGATACATTGAACGCATCAAGCAGGACGATACTTATCCTTCATTCAATGGCTTCTATGAGTATGTACAAGGTGATTACAGAACAGTGCTGGAAGAAAAGCATGTAAGGGAAAAAGATTTTGACCTTGCTAATTTCCTCAATGTACTGGAGCCTTATTACAAAGGCGGAGAATATGATTATCTGCTCAATTCCGACAAGCAGCTCGACCTGCTCAGCAAGCGCTTCATAGTCTTTGAAATTGATGCGATCAAGGATCATAAAATTTTATTCCCGATTGTGACCATCATCATCATGGAGGTCTTTATCAACAAAATGCGCAGGCTTAAAGGTATCCGCAAACTTATCCTGATTGAAGAAGCCTGGAAAGCTATCGCAAAGGAGGGCATGGCAGAATACATTAAGTACCTCTTTAAAACGGTAAGGAAATTCTTCGGTGAGGCTATCGTAGTGACACAGGAAGTGGATGATATTATCCAGTCGCCCATTGTAAAGGAAAGCATCATCAATAACTCGGATTGTAAAATACTACTTGACCAGCGCAAGTACATGAACAAATTCGATGACATACAGGCCATGCTTGGCCTTACAGAGAAAGAAAAATCACAGATACTTTCTATCAACATGAACAATGATACCAGGCGACTATATAAGGAAGTCTGGATTGGCTTGGGAGGTACGCATTCCGCTGTATATGCCACGGAAGTATCGCTCGAAGAATACCTGGCCTACACCACGGAAGAAACGGAAAAGATGGAAGTAATGCGCCTTGCCGGTGAACTGGATGGAAATGTTGAATACGCCATCAAGAGGATCGCCCTTCAGAGACGGGAGAAAGAAAACAATTACCAATCATTTTAAAAGTCAGGATAGATGGAGAAAGAAAAAATCACGCTGCCCATTGGCAACAACAAGGCACTAATATTTGAAGCCGACCCCAATGATAAGAAGGATCAAGATTTTGCAAAACTATGCAGGGATGTTGCGGCTATCCGGCCTCAAAACCTACAGGAATTTTTTACTCGGCTCAATGATCTGCAACAAAAACAATCCCCTGAAATCAGCAGGAAAACAGGCAGAAAAATGTAAGGCAGTGCCTTCAGTCTGCAAAAAAGAAAACAATTATTAATCATTTAAAAATCGAAGAACAATGAAAAAGTTGATGTTCATGGTGTGTACAGCGCTACTGTTTGCTGTGGCACTATCCGCAAAAGCCCAATGGGTAGTAACAGATCCGGCAAACCTAGCATCAGGTATCCTCAACAGCGCGAACGAGATCGTGCAGACCTCTTCCACTGTATCGAACGTAATCAAAAACTTCAATGAAGTGAAGAAGGTGTACGATCAGGGCAAAGAGTATTACGACAAGCTTCAGGCCGTAAACAATCTGGTGAAAGACGCCCGCAAGGTACAGCAGACCGTGTTGCTGGTTGGAGATGTTTCCGAGATGTACGTAAAGAATTTCGGCAAGATGATGAACGACCCGAATTTCTCACCGCAGGAACTCGCGGCTATCGCAAATGGATACTCCGCATTGCTGAATGAAAGCACGGAACTGCTAAAAGAATTGAAGCAGATCGTAAGTGCTTCAAGTTTATCGCTGAACGACAAGGAGCGCATGGATATTATAGATCGCGTGTATAAGGAGGTTAAAGACTATCACAACCTAGTGCGCTACTATACGAACAAAAATATCTCCGTAAGCATCCTGCGAGCCAAAAAACAAAACAATACCAAAAGAGTGCTTGAACTCTATGGAACCGCTGACCAAAAATACTGGTAAACTATGGAATTTGATAATCTTCATGAAGTATTACGCTCGTTGTATGACGAGATGATGCCACTGTCCGCTGATATGGCAGCAGTGGCTAAGGGTATTGCGGGTCTTGGTGCGTTGTTCTATGTGGCACTGAAGGTCTGGCAGGCGCTCAGCCGTGCAGAACCGATTGATATGTTCCCTTTGCTGCGTCCTTTTGCATTGGGTCTTTGTATCATGTTTTTCCCCACCATTGTTTTAGGCACGATCAATTCGGTATTAAGTCCTGTGGTGAAAGGCACACATGCCATACTGGATAATCAGGTATTAGACCTGAACAAGCTGCAACAGCAAAAAGACCAATTGGAAAGAGAAGCAATGCTGCGCAATCCTGAAACCGCCTATCTGGTATCAGATGAAGAGTTTGATAAAAGACTGGAGGAATTAGGCTGGTCGCCGTCTGATCTGGTCACCATGTCCGGCATGTATATCGAACGGGGTATGTATGACCTGAAGAAGAGTATCAGGGATTGGTTCCGTGAATTGCTGGAAGTGCTGTTCCAGGCCGCCGCGCTGGTGATAGATACGATACGAACGTTCTTCCTCATCGTGTTATCCATTTTAGGGCCGATTGCTTTTGCCATATCGGTGTGGGACAGCTTCCAGTCAACGCTCACGCAATGGCTCACCCGGTATATCAGTGTATATCTATGGCTGCCCGTTGCTGACCTGTTCAGCTCCATGCTTGCCAAAATCCAATCGCTGATTCTCGAAAAGGATATTGCAAGCCTGTCCGATCCGAATTACATCCCCGATACCTCCAATACGGTATATATCATTTTTATGATTATCGGAATTGTAGGGTATTTCACTATTCCCACAGTTACAAGCTGGATCATACAGGCAGGTGGTGCCGGGAACTTCACCCGTAATGTAAACCAGACTGCACAGAAAGCAGGCAATCTTGCCGGGGCCGGAACCGGATCGGTAGCGGGCAATATCGGTGGTCGGTTAATGAACAAGTAAAAACAATTAATCATTAAAAAATGGAATTTAAAACACTAAGAAATATCGAGAACAGCTTTAGGCAGATCCGGCTTTATGCCATAGTGTTTGCTGTGCTCTGCATCGGAGTGGCGGGATATGCCGTATGGCAATCCTACCGCTTCGCAGAGCAGCAGCGTCAGAAGATCTACGTACTGGACAACGGCAAATCATTGATGCTGGCACTTGCACAGGATGCTTCAATCAACCGTCCTGTTGAAGCCCGTGAGCATGTGCGCCGTTTTCACGAACTCTTCTTTACGCTGGCACCGGACAAGAATGCCATAGAGAACAATATGAAACGGGCGTTCAACCTCGCAGACAAAAGCGCTTTTGATTATTACAAAGACCTGTCTGAGAAAGGTTATTACAACCGTATCATATCAGGCAACGTCCAGCAGCGCATTGAAGTAGATAGCGTGGTGTGCAATTTTGATAACTATCCGTATGCCGTTAGGACATACGCCAAACAGTTTATCATCCGCTCCAGCAATGTTACAAAGCGCGACCTGATTACATCGTGTTACCTGGTCAATTCTGTTCGTTCCGATAACAACCCGCAAGGCTTCAATATAGAAAGGTTCAGTGTATTGGAGAATAAGGATATAGAGGTCATTGAACGCTAAAAACAGTAACATGAAAAAACTACGAGCAAGTATTGATGGCTGGTTCAATAAGCTTGATGGGCGCTGGCGGGAACTTCCTTTAAAGAAACAGCACAGGTACATCTTGTACTTTTTTCTGTGTTATCTGATCCTTACCATAGGTGTCATCCTGAAGGTTTGGCTTGATACAGGAAAGCCCAATCATGGCCTGGTCATCGAGCATATCGAAAACCCCGTCATCAAAAAGAACGAATCCACAAAATCATTGCAGGATTCATTGTCAATAATCTTAAAAAATAAAATGTATGAAAGAAAGTGAAAATAAGAAGCCCGCTATCCGTGTTACGGATGGCAGCTCAACAGAGACTTCGGAAGTGGCACAGGAGAATGTGCAGAATAAATCCGAGAAACTTAAAAAGCCCATCATCTTTTTACTTATGGGTGTCGTATTCCTGGGCTGTATGTACCTGATCTTTAAACCAACCAAAGACAAGAAAAAAGTAGAAAACGTTGGACTTAACGATGCAGTCCCACAGGCTACCGATGCCGGTTTGCAGGCTGATAAACAAAAGGCGTACGAACAGGAAATGCTGGAGCAAAAGAACCGGGAGAAACAAAATGCCCTCACCTCACTGTCTGACTATTGGAATGAAGATACCGCAAAGGGAACTAAAGAAGATGTTTCTGAAGCACAGGATAAAGCGCATAGCAGCACGCCAAAAAATACCAACCCTGCGTTGAGCAGTTATCGTAACGCACAGAGTACGTTAAGCTCTTTTTATCAGAATGACAACGCCGAGACGGTGGATCTGCGCAAGCAACTGGCCGAGGTGAAAGAGCAACTGGCTGAGAAGAACACCGAGCCGAACAACAACGTGGAAACGCAACTGGCGCTTATGGAAAAATCTTACCAGATGGCCGCAAAGTATCTTCCCATGAACGTGGCTCCGGCTGAACAGTCAAAGGCACAAGGAACTCCGGCTTCAGGTTCACCAACCCAAAAGGAAACTTTTGTAGCATTTACACCTGCACATAAAAATGCCGTTTCTGCTTTGTATAGGGAACCAACGGACAGTGCGTTTATTGCCGGGTGGAGCGGAACACGTAACCGGGGATTTTATACGGCAGGCAGAACCGAGCAGGAAGTACAACCCAAAAACAGCATCCGCGCCGTGGTTCAGGAAACCCAGGTCGTTACCGGCGAAAGCGGTATTCGCTTACGTTTACTGGAGCCTGCCAAAACGCCAAAGCTAACCATCCCACAAGGGACTGTACTTACTGCAAATGCCAAGTTCCAGCAGGGACGCCTCCAGATGAAAGTTACGTCCATAGAGTTGGACGGTAATATCATTCCCGTGGATATTACCATTTACGATCTGGATGGACAACAAGGGCTGTTTGTACCGTATTCCCCGGAAATGAATGCCCTTACAGAAATGGCTTCCAATATGGCGCAAATTTCAGGAACCAGTCTTATGCTGACCCAATCGGCAGGACAGCAGATTGCGGCTGATCTCAGCCGGGGTGTTGTACAAGGGGTGTCAGGGTATTTCGCCAAAAAGATAAGAACGCCCAAAGTAACGCTGAAGGCCGGACACCAGGTATTTCTTATTTCTAAAAACTAAATGTTCAATCCTGTAAAATTTATAAAAGCGTATGAAAGCGATAATTAAAATGATAATGGCATTTGCCTTACTGTTAGGCTACCATGCCCAATCCCATGCACAGGCGGTCAATAATACCACAAAACTGAGCCTGGGGAAAGTAGAACCTTACCAGATGGAAGTAACCTACAATAAAACTTCTCACCTGATATTCCCTGCCGCTATCCGTTATGTGGATCTTGGAAGCGAATACCTAATTGCAGGCAAGGCGGAAGACGCGGAAAATGTGCTGCGTATAAAGGCTTCCGTTCGTGACTTTCAGGAAGAAACCAATTTCTCAGTAATTACCGAAGATGGTAGATTCTACAACTTCAATGTTTTCTACAGCCCGCTTCCAGCAACTATGAACTACGACCTGCTAACTATGCAAAAATCAATAAGCAGGGACAATGGTAACGATGTGCTGTTCGGGGAACTTGGAAATAGCTCACCATCGCTGGCCGGGTTGCTGCTGGAGACGATCTATAAAAAGAACAAGCGGGTTATAAAGCATATCGGCTCTAAAGGCTATGGCATCCAGTTTCTCCTGAAGGGTATCTATATCCAAAACGACAAGTTCTACTTTCATACAGAACTGCGAAACCGTAGCAATGTTCCGTTCCAGATTGATTTTGTGAATTTCAAAGTAGTGGATAAGAAAGTGGCTAAACGTACCGTGATACAAGAAAGGCCATTGATCCCTTTGCGAACTTATAAGCCGTTGGACAATATCGCAGGCAATACGGTAGAGCAAAATGTATTCCTGCTCGATCAGTTTACCATTGCCGATGATAAGGTGCTGCTGATAGAGATTTATGAGCGGAATGGCGGCAGGCATCAGGTGCTGCAGGTTGAAAACTCCGACCTAGTAAGGGCGAAGCTCATTAAGGATATGTACCTGAAGATTAATTAACCTCAAAATCCATACGAATGAAACGATACATATTTACCGTAATGCTGCTTATCATTGGCGTTACAGCGACGCAGGCACAAAGGATGCTTCCGAAACAAAGGGGACTGGAGATAAACGCTGGTGCGTTATCAAATGAAAAACCCGCGAAAGACTACTACCTGAATATCGCCATGACCGTGTACGGCAAGAAAGGCAATTACCAGTTGTGGGCATTGGAATACAACCATGAGTACACGCAATACAGGGATTTAAACATTCCTCTGGAAACCTATTTTGCAGAAGGTGGCTATAGCCTTCAACTGTTAGGGGATTACCGCAAGATAATTACCCTAAATGCGGCTCTGACGGGAGTTGTCGGATACGAAACCATCAACCGGGGAAAAGATATACTATATGATGGAGCCGTCATTACAAATGAAGAAGGTTTTGTTTATGGTGCTGGTGGGCGGTTATCACTGGAAACCTATTTGTCCAACCGTTTTGTCTTTCTCATACAGGGCAGGGCAAAAGTGCTTTGGGGAACTTCAAGAGAACAGTTCCGGCCTTCAGCGGGATTGGGACTAAGGTTTAACTTTTAAATTCATGTACGATGAAACTATTATTGAATAATTACAAACTTCGCTTTCAGGCAATATGGATGTTTGTGGCTGTGATCTTCGGCTCGGCTCTACTGGCCTCCTGCGAAAAGGATAACCTTGACATACAACAAAACTTTCCATTTGATGTTAGTGTGATGCCCGTTCCGGCAGCGATTGACAGCAGCCAGACGGTAGAGATCAGACTGATCATCCAAAGGACAGGAGATTTTAGCGATGCCAAATACTATATCAGGTACTTTCAATTTGACGGGGCAGGAACATTGAGGTATTACAATGAACCGGCTTATCTCCCGAATGACTTATACCCGTTGCCGCAGACGCAGTTCCGGTTGTATTATACGTCACAGTCCACCGTCACGCAATCCTTTGATATATGGGTATCGGACAATTTTGGAAATGAAAAGCAATTGAGCTTTCAGTTTAATAGCAGTGATTGATGCCATCCTCTAATCAAACAAAACGGCTTGTCTTTTAGATAGGCCGTTTTTCTTTCAGACACTTGTTTATGAATGGCTGGATTCTTGCAGTTTTAAGGGGATTATTAGTTAAATTTATACACGAGAAATTAAACGGATAAAGTTATGATTGCATCGTTAGTATTAGGCATAGTAGCTTTGGTGTTAGGGTTGGGACTTCGATACTGGATTAACAGGAGAAAGTTTTACAGGCGCAGCCCAACGGGATCAGAGGGCTTTTCAAGTTATGAAAAATCTGTGGTCGTTACATTTCTGGAACGTGTCGGTAAATGGATAGCCTATGCACTGATTATATTTGGCTTGCTGTTTTTATGGAGTTATTACAGGCAGAAAAAGGCAAAAGAGAAAGAAAAAGCGGAGGTATCGCAATCCAAAACCCCGACTTCAACAGGGCGGTAAGCCAATACATTCCTTCCAAAGCCAAACACACCCACCGGAAAGGCATCTGCCTGTTTCATTACTAATTTCATCTTCCACAGCAAAGGAACGGTGATGGAGGTAATTGCTATACAAAAATCGGCTTTTAAAGATTTGACAAAAGAACTGGACGAAATGCTCCGGCTTACCCACAAGGTAAGCCAGGCATATTCGCCTATTTTCAGCGCAGAGAAATGGCTGGACAACTAGGAAGTATGCCTGATGCTGAGCATAACCAAAAGAACACTGCAAACCTATAAAGACACGGGTTTACTGCCATACTCCAAGCTGAACCGGAAAAACTATTACAAACTTTCCGATGTACGTGCTTTATTAAGTCTGCATGAGAACATAAAAGAGAAAGACAATGGAATTGCTGACTGATGATGCCACGGAACTGGCATTGTACCAAAAGAAGCTGGAAGATCTTTGCAGTAATATACAACTGATATTGCAAAATTTCCGCCCTGTAATGAATGGCGAAATATATTTGTCCGGGCAGGAAGTTTGTGAGCTGCTGCACATCAGCAAGCGGACTTTGCAACAATATCGGGATGATAAAATACTCCCATATATACAGATCGGGGGTAAGATAATATTCCGGCAATCGGATATATTAGCCGTTTTAGAACAGAATTATGTAGTAAACAAATAACTATTACATGACGCTTGGAATGGCTAATGAAGAACAAATGTTGTTATGGCACAAATATTTTACGAAGCATGGCAAGCTGCCTTTTGCTATCGCCACAACCTGACGCATAACCCGTGTTATAGCCAATTGTTATTTTATATTTATTTGTTTTAGTATTTCTTCATTGTCGGCAAACACAAAATAGTCAGCGTTGTCAAAAACTTTTTCGTTTAAATAATTAACCAAAGCGTCATCTGCTACTTTGTTAACATATTTTTCCATTTGGTCGTCTCTGAAATGAATTGCCAAAGCGTGGTTGGGTGAAATTGGATAATAAAATTCTAAATGAGTTACATCCCCATTCTCGTTTGTATGGTCATTCAGTATATTAAAAACAGGTTGGTCGCTTGTTATAAAATTATTTGTTGTGCTATTTTCAATAAAGATGAATTTAATTTTCGGGTCGAGAGAAACATTTTTGGCTAAAGTTGTCGCTGTTACGTAGCTTAAAATGTTCCAAGATTTGTTTGCTAACTCTTCGTATTTCCCGCCAACAAAAGATTTTAGAGCAGACTTACGCATACTCTTGGTTCTAAAATATTGAAAGCATAAAAACATAATTGCGTCAAACAAATAATCATCTTGTTCAATTGTTTTAAGGTCGTTTAAACTGCGATATGTTAAAAGTTTTTGTCCTAACGCTTCCATTTTCCCGTGCCCGACTTCCATTAAGTTAATCTCTAATTTTCTTATTTCTTCGATATATTTCTCTTTGTCGACGGCGGGGTTTGTTGTGGCATCTAAAGCTTTTTTTAATTTGCTTGTGCTCGTAAACAGTCGTAGAAAGTCAAAGTTTAAATCTTTTACTAATTGTGGGCTACTGTGCTCAATATACTTTTCTAAAAAATTTTCTTCAGCGTCTGTGAAGTCAACAAGTTTGTAGAAATACCTTTCTTGAGCAACGCCCATTAAGTCAGATTTGATTATTTTATTTGGTTCTTTAAGGTAAGCCCAAATACTTTCATTGTCAGCCCAAGGTCTGAGATAATGTCTCCAAACATAATGTTGTCGTTTTACAATGCTCATTTTTGAATGTTGTTTTACAATTAGCTATAACTTATGAATAGACGCACTCGGCATTTTATAAATACGACTATTCTGTTAACTACAAATTTAGTGATTTGTAAAATTAACATTCAATAAGCGGCGTTCTTTTGCTTCTTTTCTTTGGACGCTCATATAGAAAGAAAAGAAGTTCTCAAAAACAACAAAAGGGATAATGAATATCCCGCATCAACCAGGTCGCAACCTGTTTGGTAAAATGTGAAGGGTTGAAAAGGCAGTGGAGCGCATTTTGGCAAAGTGGTTGCTTCCGCTTCATGCAAAAAGACTGTCCCGACCATCAGGAGGGAATGTCTTTTTGCCGCCTGATTTTGGCTCTCAGGCGACTTTTATAGGGTGGGTGGTATAGTCCTTCAGGTTGTGAAAAAAGCCCCTATATGGGTTCAATCCGTTACGAAATAAGCACCACAACAGGGAGCAACCCATTTGAACCAACGAGCCATTGATATATAAATCCTGTTTTTCCAATGCCTCTGCCAAAGAACAACTCGGTGTCTCGTCCGTTGCTTCGGACTGTTTGAGCAAGTCGCCAAATTCATCTGTAACCATTGGCAGGCTTGCCACCGTTTCATATTTTTCAGAATTGGGTTGGCGTATGCTTCCTATAGTAGATAGTATCGTTTGCCCTGTGTGCTGGCTGTTTCCAAAGTCCAGCCAATATTTAGGCTTTTCCTGATAGCCCGTACCGTTGCCCAATGCTTTCAGTATATCGGCAATTTCAAAACGTGCCGCTACGCTGTCCACGCAGGAAATATAAATGCTTGTCTTTGCGTGTTGTGGTAATCTGCCCAAATGGTCTTTACCAAATTTTACGGTTTCGGCTTTCCAGTTCGTACCAGCCCAACGGTTGGCACGGTTTATCAATGCTACCGATTTATACAAGCCTGTTTCACATTCGGCAAAACGCTGCCTGCCCAAATTTGCTTGGGTTACAATATCATTATCCCACATGCGAACCTGCAATCCCGCATGTCCCAATTCAATCAGGCTGTGATTCATTTCTAATAGGGCTGTCAGAACCTTTGAGCCTGTACCCCCTGCACCAATAAGGTTTACAGATATGGGGTTGGTGGCATTTATCAGACTGTTGTCCGTAAAATGGACTTTGATTTTTTCTGCATTCATCGTAATAAGTTTTTAAGATTTCTATTATTCTTTTTCAATACTTCTTTTGGAAAAGCGTTTCCTGTTTTAATAAGGTCTTTCCAAAGGCTCACACAATTACCTTTTATCGGGTTATGTTCATTTATCAAATGGCTGAAATAGCTGTTAAAAAAGTAGCTTTCCCATGCTGCCGTAAATTCTTCTACTGATACGGAATTTTTGATGTTCACATCTACCGTACCCATACATACATTGCCACTCTCATACACGTTGAAATAGGGAGCGTGATATAGTTGTGTTGTTTCATTAGGTCGCCTGTCTGAAGCAAGTGCAAAGACGTAAAGGGTTTCTTTGTTGGCAAGCCAAAGCATAGACGGTACGCCTGCCTTGCCGTTGGGTATTTCCAGACTTTCAAGAAAGAATAATTGTCGTTCCTGTGCTTTGGTGTACCACAATACCGAACCGTTTTCGCTTGGGTTGATGTGCAGTACGTTGGTCGGCAAAATGCCCTTCGGTTTTAAAAATGCCTTGCTCTTTTCCTTATCTGTATTGAGTGCCTTTGCCAATACCTTTGCTTCCTTTACAGTCAGTGGATGGGCATTAACTGGATTATCGTTCCTGTCCATGTCAAAATGCTCTACATATACATCGGTGTTCGTGCCTTTGGTTTCATAGAATACCAAAGCAGATACGGGATGGTACAGCGTCCCAAAATCGTTGGTTATATCTGTTGTATTGTTCATCGCCTTGTAGTTTTATAATTGTTCAGCAAGTAGCATATATCATCTAAGAGGATAAACAGGCGGTTCTCAAAATCAAGGGTGTTGCCGGTTATGGGGTTTCCGTCAAAACGTTTACTTATAATGGGTTCCTCTATGCTGCGGTATTCGTTAAACTCGTTGTTGATGCTTTCGGAAAGGCTTTCATACAACCATCCTTTACCACTTGCCATAAAGGATATGTATTTATCCATGCTTAGGGTTTCCTGCTCGTAATCATCGCTTTCCTTACAGGGGTCTTCATCCGCTTTGGGGGCATTCCGAAAAATGCTTGCATCGGGATAATCCGTGTAAAGGGCAAGGGCATTGCAAGCGGATTGCCAACATTCCCTCTCAAAATCATCCATCGGCGTAAATCCCTTTAGACGTTGCTCAAATACCGTTAAATTGGTACGGTTAAAAATCTTCTGTTCTATTCGTTCGCCAATCCATTCTGCTTGCCGTAACTCGTTTTTATAGCCTTCCGTTTCGTCCGTTTGGTCGTCTTGTTCCACCCAATCGCTCAACATTTCGTATTGCCAATAGAGGTAGCTGTTTTCCTGCCTGTAATACGGGATGTCCGCTATGTGGTATAGGTAGCTGCAAACCGATATCAACAAATGGGCTGTCCGCTTACGCTTGGGGTCATGCAGCATTTCAAAGAGTGGCATAACAGGGATGTAATAAAGGGTGCTTCCTGTTTGGTAGCGTTCTTCACTGATAAAAAAGGTTTTCATCCTATCCTGTACCAATTGCAAGCTGTCCCAATTACTACCTGTCTGTTTTAGTTTTTCCTGTGCATCCCATAATGCCAAACTGATATTGTACGGATAGCCGTGTTGCCGTGTCTGCATGGGTTCAATACCGTAGTGCGCTGCCAGTTGGGAAAGGGACGAATAAAAATCCCTTTCCGTTTTTCCACTTTCTGTACGGGCTTGTACAGATTTGGATATTTTCAGTTTAGGTAGGAATGATGCCTTTAGAAAACCATTGGCAACATGGCTATCGGTACGGATTTCCGTTTGTCCTTTCGGATTTCGCTTGCGTCCTTTGGTCTTTGCATCCAGTGGGCAAACTCGCCTAACTGTCGGTGCAATTGCCGTTGCTTCTGCTGCGGGGGTATATGGATAATACCCGATATAATATTGCGTTGCATAGTTCATTTCTTTTGATTTTTAGATTAACCTTTTGTTCCCATTACACTTTCAAATCGGTACTGTACTGTATCGTCACGGATAACAGGTGCAGATACTTTTGCGGTCGTCAGTATAGGATAAGTGTTGGCGTAAAAATTCATTACGGCATCTACACTCCATTTGGGTTCGGGGTCTGTTAACTTGATTTCCTGCCCCTTATCGTTCAGTAAGAACACCCGTTCTAATTGTGTTGCTATTAACATGATTGTTGCTGTTTAATGTGGCTGAATTATTCTATTTCGTTTTCGTCCTCCCAATTATCATTATCCTCTGCATCATCGGGGTTTTCCTTGTTGGTAGTATCTTCATTGAAAAGGGCGCTTTCTGTCTGTGGCTCTGCTATGGCTACTGTTGTTTCGGATGCTCCGAACAGGTCGGGGGCAAACTTGGCAGATAATGCAGTCCTGCGTTTGCGTATAGTTTCCGCCTGTTCGGGGAATAGCGCAGGGTCAGGCACTTTCATCCAGGCATCCCTGTATTTACCTTCTTTCTCCAGTTCATCCACCTTCTGCATAGCGTCTTTATACTTCTTCTCCCTTTCTTCCTTCGCCTTTTTCTCTTTGTCGGCTTTTTCCTTTTCCATTGCCGATTGCTTTTTGGCTTCTTCTAATTGCTTCATAAAGGCTTCCATGTTGACCATTAAGCCCGAAGCGGTTTGCAAAGGCATGGTTATTCGTTCAAAATATCCCTCGTCCAGTTCTGCTGCTGTTCCTCTTAAATTGAGGGGCATTATCAGTTGCTTGGCTTTGTCACCACATTGTTCATTGTTGAGTATGGTAGAAACAACAAGGTTGTTTTCTGCTCCTTTTGATATAGTGATTTGTATATCGCCCGTTATATCCATTTGGGCTATCTGCCCGAAAAAATTTGCGTTCATAATTGCATAGTTTTAGTAGGCTACCACCAATTAAGGCGGTAGCCTGTGGTTGTTTAATTAAGGTTTAAACTCTCTGCTCCGTCTGCTGCGAAAGAGGCGCATAATTCAAAAGCCTTTTGGGTCTTCATCTGTGCCGTTCCACCCATTACAATACTTTGTAGCTTGGCTTCATCATCTTTATAATTTCTTACATTCTGATAGTAGCCTGTTACTGCATTGTATGCTCCGAACAATGTGCCTTTGGTGGTGTCCATCTGCTGTGTATCGCTTATCATAGCGTATGCAAAGGCATCTTCTACAGTGTTTTTAAACACGGTGGAAATTTCATCATCCGCACCTTTTTTGAGCAGGTCAAATGTTTCCTTGTTAGGGCATAGGGCTAACTGGATTAGCTTTCTTACTTCTCCATCTGTTACCTTTACTTTTGCCCATTTATTAAAAATGCCCTCCAACTGGTTGCTCAATGTATTCGCCAGTCCCATGACCTTATGGGCATCTTCCAACCGTTGTTTTGCCCCTGCGGTATGTTTGATGCGTACTACATTACTCATATTGCGAAGCGAAGCGTTAAGGGTGTTTTGGCATACAATGCGGATAGGGGTAAATGCTGCGGTAATGCTTCCGCTACCGTCATGCGAAGTGGTCAGGAAGATGTATTTTTCTGTTACATCATCGCCATTGCCCACACGGATATAGTCGGGCAGTTTTGCCGTAATGAATATGCGCTCGCCATCACCCAATGCACCTGCGGTTTCGTACAGGATACCTTCGCCACCGCCTACAATAGCATCAAAAAATGCAAACGCTTCACGATTTTGTACAATATGGTAGTCTTTGCCAACTACGCCCAATATTGCGTTGTTATCACTACGGATATTGGCATAGTAATTTGGAACGTGCAGTTCATTGTCTGTAATCTCGATACCGCTTGTAGTTTCAATAATGTTTGTACCCCTTGTGTATAGTGAGGTCTTTATTACCTCGTAATCTAACCCTGCGTATTTTATAGCTTCCTCGCTTGTGGGGTATTGTTCCACAATTCTTCCTAAGCCGTGCCATGCTTTTTGTTGAACGCTGAAGAATGAATAATGTCCTGTTTGCTCGTTGAAATTCAGATTATGTGCCATGATATTTAAAATTTAATTGTTTGAAAAATGATTAAGTGAATGCTGTTAAAATGGTAGGTCGTCTGCTACGTTTTGGTACTGTACGGCCTCGATGTTCGTTGCTGCGGCTTGTGCCTGTGCATTCTTGTTTTTCCTGCTACCGCCATGCATTTTGATTTGTGAGGTATGGAAGTTTAGCCCTGCGTAGGGTTCGCCGTTTTTGCCTACCCATGCTCTTGCACTTACCCTACCTGTGAGTTCTACCAAAGTGCCTTTAGTCAGGTATTGTGCTACGGTTGGGGTAATCCAATAAGAGCAGTCGAAGTAGGTTGTCTGCTCTACACGTTCGCCCAGCTTGTTGCGGTAGCTTTCATTGATAGCCACCGAAAAGTTTACTACTTGTTTGTCTTGTGACGTTGTGCGTACTTCCGCATCCTTTGTCACTCTTCCAATGATGTTCATGCTCGTTCTTGTTTGAAGTTTTACAATGTTGTTTTTCTCGCTTCTCTCTTTTCCTCCTGTGCTTTGCTCCGCTTCACAAATCATTTTTCCAAAAGAAAAACCGGAAAAAAGAAAGCAGGGAATCAATGCGGGGAAAGCGGAAAACCAAAAGGAAACGGAATAAGTCCCGAAGGGTGGGTTTGTGAGGAACGAGCAAAGCCATTATGCCGTAGTCTTTTGGTTTTCCAGTTTGCTTTGCCCGCAATACATTAGCTGCCTTTTTACCGGTTGCTTGTGGAAAATACTTTATTACAACTGCAATAAGTTGTTACAATGCTGCCGCAATGAATGCGGCAAAAGAAGAATGTGAGCTATTCGATTAAGCAGGTCAAACACTTCCTTTGAAGGCCAGGAGCAGACACTTTTCAGATGGCGAGGCTAATCCTTAATAATTTCAAATGCTACAATTATTAAAGAGGGAATGTAAATGAAAGACAGTTCACAAAATATCAAAATGACCCCTGAGAAAGTCGCAAAAATGCTTCAGGATAAGAGGGTTGATATTAGTGTGGAGGATGCTGCTAAAGTCTTATCACTTCTTAAAAAAATAGCACGTATAGCAGTCATTAAATACCTGGGGAGATGAAAGATGGCAGAGACGCAATAGCGGATTTATATGTACGTGTTAGTACCGATGAACAAGCTGACAAAGGTTATTCTCAGCGTAACCAGGAAGAGATGTTACGGAAGTATTGTGATAACCATTCAATCCAAATACGGAATATTATTTACGAAGATCATTCTGCTAAGTCTTTCAATAGACCGGAATGGAAAAAGATGCTTATCCAACTGAAGAAGCACCGGAATAAAATTGATTTTATATTGTTTACAAAATGGGATCGTTTTAGCCGTAATGCTGGTGATGCCTACCAAATGATAAATGTACTTCGTGAACATGGTGTGGAACCGCAGGCAATAGAGCAACCGTTGGATTTGTCTATTCCGGAAAACAAGATGATGCTGGCGTTTTACCTGGCTGCACCGGAAGTGGAAAATGACCGCCGTGCGCTAAACGTTTTGTATGGAATGAGGCGGGCAAAAAAAGAAGGTCGTTATATGGGGCTTGCTCCTGTAGGGTATAAAAATAAAGTTGATGAAAGTGGGCATAAGTACATTACACCTAAAGAACCTGATGCTTCCGTTTTGTATTGGGCTTTTGAGCAATTAGCGAAAGGTGTGTTTAATACTGAGCAGATTTGGAAGAAAGTACGGGACAAGGGATTAAAATGCAGTAAGAATGCTTTCTGGCAAGCAATCAGGAACCCCATTTATTGCGGAAAGATCTTTATCCCTGAGTTCAAGGATGAAGGAAGTTATTTTGTGCAAGGGCAACATGAACCCATCATTACGGAGGTGTTATATGAAGAGGTGCAAGATATACTTGATGGACGTGGAAGAAAATACCGCCCCAAAATAGAAACACAGGACGAATTTCCTTTGCGGGGATTTCTTATTTGTCCGAGATGTGGCCGGCTGCTGACAGCAAGCAAGTCCAAAGGTAGAAACAGATATTATTCCTATTATCATTGCTCTCATGGATGCCCGCATCGTATCAATACTGAAAAATTGGAGCATGCATTTCAAATGGAGTTGCGCAAATACATTCCCCGAAAAGAGATTTTCGATGTGTACAGGAACATTGTAATAGAAACGTATTATGACCTAACAAAAGAGGTTCAGCTCTCAAAGAAGCAGTTATCAACGCAGATAAAAACTTTTGAGAACAAATTGGTGCATACAAGAGACTTATTGGCTGGCGGTAAAATAGAGGCTTCAGATTATCACGAGATCAAGGCGCAGTATAGTTCATCCCTTGACCAATTGAATGAGAAATTGAATGAAGTTAACAGCAGGATACCGGAGATTGATGACTTATTAGCCCAAGAGGTGAAGGTGCAGTTGGAGCTAGATAAACTAATACCAGGGAGAAATGACGAGGATATAAGGGCAATCGTAAGTGTGATTTACCCTGAAAAGCTGATATTTCATGGGCACACAATCGGCACAACAAAAATTAACGATGCAATTAAATATGCTTATCAATATGCACCGTAGTAGATAATCTCAATTTTAATCAAAAAGTGGTTTGTAGAATTGAACACCCCAGCGGGGTGTTTTTTTATGCTTATAACAAAGCAGATCAAAAGTTTATGCAGATGGCGGGCATGTCGGGCAAAAATGCTAAATTAGTGCCATTGAAAGCCAATCAAAGTCACGATAGGACACTACCGGACAAATCCACTTCTCATTAGGCTTCAATAAGTATGAATTACAACAGTGTAATCATACCCCTTCAGAAATAACTAATGCTATTCCGTTCAGCTACGGGTAGTTTTCGAGAATCAGCACATAACATTATCGTTAAGATTAGTTGTAAACAATAAACATTGTAACAATATGGCACAAATAGCAGATTTATACATCAGAGTGAGTACCGATGAACAAGCTGACAAAGGCTATTCACAGAGAAACCAGGAAGAGATGCTGAGGAAGTATTGCGTAAATCAATCCATTGAAATACGCAACGTGATTTATGAGGATCATTCCGCTAAGTCATTTAACAGGCCCGAATGGAAAAGCCTCATACAAAATCTCAAAAAGAGAAAGAATAATGTCAATCTCATATTGTTCACTAAGTGGGATCGTTTCAGCCGAAATGCTGGTGATGCCTATCAAATGATAAACGTGCTTCGTGGTCTTGGGGTAGAGCCGCAGGCAATCGAACAGCCCCTGGATTTGTCCATTCCTGAAAATAAAATGATGCTGGCATTTTATCTTGCGGCTCCGGAAGTGGAAAACGACCGTCGGGCATTGAATGTCTTCTATGGTATGAGGCGTGCGAAGAAAGAAGGTCGTTATATGGGACTTGCTCCTGTTGCTTATACAAACAAAACGGAAGAAAATGGGAAGAAGTATATCGCTCCAAAAGAGCCGGATGCTTCAATTCTCCGATGGGCTTTTGAGGAAATTGCCAAAGGGACATTTAACACCGAGCAGGTATGGAAGCTCGCCCGTGATAAAGGATTAAAATGTAGTAAAAATGCTTTTTGGCAGGTTATCCGAAACCCGCTGTATTGTGGGAAAATATTCATTCCTCAATTCAAGGATGAGGAAAGCCGTTTTGTGCAGGGGCAACATCAGCCTGTAATTGCTGAATCGCTTTATTACGAGGTTCAGGATGTATTGGATGGAAGAGGCAGAAATTACCGTCCGAAAATCAAAATCCTTGATGAGTTCCCAATGCGAGGTTTTTTAATTTGTCCTGAATGTAAGAAGCTATTAACAGGAAGCAAATCTAAGGGGCGAACCAAGTATTACGCGTATTACCATTGTGTCGGAGACTGTAACCACCGTGTTAATGCGGAAAAGGTAAATGCTGCGATTAAAGAGGACTTACTAAAGTTCGTACCTAAAATAGAGAATAAAGATTTTTATCTGGAGACAATATCGAAGGGCTATCTGGAGCAAACCAATGAAGTGCAGTTTGAAAAAAAGGAAATACTCCTTCATATCAAGGATTATGAAGAGCGGCTTTCACACACGAGAGATCTTTTGGCAACACGGCAAATTGATGCGTCTGACTATCGTGATATGAAGTCACAATACACTGCGAAGATATCAACGCTCGAATCACAATTGACAAGACTTAACCATGACGTAGATGACGTTCAAAACCTGATAAATAAAGGGGTTGCTAAAGTCATAGAATTAAAAAATGCTTTGAACGGTGGCAGCTTAGCAGAGATCAGAACCGAAGTTGGTTCGATTTACCCTGAAAAAATCGTTTTTGATGGAAGCAAAGTTCGAACCGCAAGACGCAACGATTTTATACAATATATCAATCTGATTAACAAGAAGTTGCGGGAAAATAAAAACGGGACAAAAATAGATTTCTCTACTTTGTCCCGTCAAGTCGGGAAGACAGGATTCGAACCTGCGACCCCCTGGTCCCAAACCAGATGCGCTACCGGCCTGCGCTACTTCCCGAAATATTTTCCAGCGGTGAGGGAGGGATTCGAACCCTCGGTACAGTTTAACCCGTACGGCAGTTTAGCAAACTACTGGTTTGAGCCACTCACCCACCTCACCTTTGTGGGATATCTCTTTGTAAGAGGGCTGCAAAAATAGGGACTGGAACAATAACTTCCTAAAAAAGAAAAACCTAAATTCTAAAAAATATTTTTTTTTCAGTAGAATTTAGGTTTGAAGAATATTTTTCTTCACTAATTACATTGCAGCTAACTGTACTTTTTGCGTAAGCTCCATCACATTTTCACGGAAAATAGAATCGGTATCCATTAAATCTTTTACAGTTTGACAAGAATGTATAACAGTGGTATGGTCTCTGCCGCCAAAATGCTCTCCAATAGTTTTTAAAGAGTTTTTAGTAAATGCTTTTGCCAAATACATGGTAATTTGTCTTGCCTGTACAATTTCTCTTTTACGCGTTTTATGCAATAATTTTTCGTACGGTACTGCAAAATATTCGCACACCATTTTTTGAATGGCATCAATTGTAATTTCTTTGCTGCTGGTTTTAACAAAGTTTCTCAATACTTTCTTTGCCAATTCAAGATCAATATCTTTTTTATTGAGAGATGATTGGGCCAATAAAGAAATTAATGCTCCTTCCAGTTCGCGAACATTGGTATTAATATTATAAGCAACATATTTTACAACTTCTTTGCTCATATCCAAACCATCGTTCTTCATTTTACGTTCCAGAATTTCAATTCTTGTTTCATAATCCGGCAATTGAAGGTCTGCACTTAATCCCCAACGAAAACGACTTAATAATCTTTCCTGCATTCCATCCAAATCTTTCGGCGGTTTATCGGATGATAACACCAGTTGTTTGCCGCTTTGATGTAAATGATTGAAGATTGCAAAAAATGCATCCTGAGATTTTTCGGCACGTGCAAAAAATTGCACATCATCAATAATCAACACATCTATCAATTGATAAAAATGAATAAAATCGTTGATGGCATTATTACGGCTGTGATCTTGAAATTGATTGATAAATTTTTCGCTGCTTACATATAGCACAACTTTATTGGGATGCAAACGTTTTACTTCGTTGCCAATTGCCTGAGCTAAATGTGTTTTACCTAAACCAACACCGCCATACACTACTAATGGGTTGAAAGAATTGGCTCCCGGTTTTTCTGCAACGGTTTTTCCTGCTCTTCGGGCAACACGGTTACAATCGCCTTCAATAAAAGAATCGAAAGTGTAAATAGGATTTAATTGCGGATCTATTTGCATCTTTTTTAATCCGGGAATTACAAATGGATTCTTTACCGGGTTATCTATTACCAATGGAAAATTCATTTCATTGTTACTAAATGTTTTCATGCCGCTGGCTGGCACATCCATGCTTCCGCTTTTTCCATTGCCACCACTATCTACCATAATACGGTATTCTAACCTTGCTTCTTTACCTAATTCCCGTTTTAGCGTTTTAGCTAAAAGGTTTACATAATGTTCTTCAAGGTACTCATAAAAAAACTGACTGGGTACTTGAATCATTAAAACATTGCTTTTTAATTCTACGGGTCTTATAGGTTCAAACCATGTTTTAAAATGTTGCCACTCTACAATATCCTTAATAATTTTCAAGCAGTTACTCCAGACTAATTCAGCGTTCTTTGCCATAAAAAAATTCAACAGATTTTATAAAAGATTTTAAGAATAGTTTTGGTTGTTTCCACTTTTTTTTGTACATCATCAACAATATGTAAAAAAAGTAAAGCGGGACTGCGAATATGTATACTTTATGTTGAAAAAAAAATTTTTTATTCACTTGTTTTTTCCCCTATGACAACAGTATGGGACTTTAACAAGTTCTTTTTTCCCGTTCGAACAAAAGAATAATCTAACCTACCCAATTGTATTCCTGCCCAACCCACTTGGTTTACAACCGTATCGTTTCCTTTTTTGTTTCTATACACTTTAGGCATTTCAAAAAATTTATGTGTGTGTCCGCCAATAATCAAATCAATATCATAACATTCTTTTGCTAAAATTTCATCACTCACTTTATTGTCTTCGTACTTATCTCCCAAATGAGATAAACATATAATTAATTCACAACCTTGTTTCTTTAAAATGGCTGCAGTTTCATTTGCTTTTTCGAGGGGGTCTTTATATAAAGTTGCACCAAATAAATTTTCAGGAACTAAACCTTTCAATTCTATTCCCACTCCCAATACACCAACCTTAGTTTTGCTTTTTTGAAATACCTTATATGGAATAAATTTATGTTCCATAGGAGTATTGGTAAAATCGTAGTTGGATACAACGATTGGGAAGTTAGCATGATTTAACTGAGTTGCAAAATTTTCTATTCCGCCGTCAAAATCATGATTACCCATTGTTGATGCATCGTACTGCATCATACTCATCGCTTTTATTTCGGGTTCTCCTTTATACAAATTAAAATAAGGTGTTCCCTGAAAAATATCTCCGGCATCCAACAATAAAATATTTTCTGTTTCGCTTCGTATTTTTTTAATTAATGCGGCTCTTGCAGCAACGCCCCCCATCCCGGCATTTTTACTTCCATCCATTGGAAATGGTTCTAACCTGCTATGTACATCATTGGTATGCAAAATGGTTAGTGTATCTGTTCTTCCTAATGCAAAAACATCTGCAGGCAAAACAGAATTTGCCACAACTGCCGATCCTGTAAGCAAAGAATCTTTAATAAATTTTCGTCTGTTAATTGGCATATACAATTCTGT
>Ga0318567_10000032_pt1 | contig 68964 bp, 55 predicted proteins | sample GRESIP088b5f20_FD_203691 | JGI IMG/M metagenome (GOLD analysis project Ga0318567, IMG submission 203691) | Tropical soil microbial communities from Luquillo Experimental Forest, Puerto Rico - GRE.SIPMG.088b5f20 | ecosystem: Environmental > Terrestrial > Soil > Tropical forest > Bulk soil...
ACGTAATATTGTGATAACGGTTAATCGAATTTTTCAACCTGAATGGCATATCCATATTAAGGAGTTTGTCTCCGTAGTTTTCATTCGTAAATGGAATTGGCAAGATTTCCGATTTAAGATCAATAGTTAATGCTGCTCCGAAAGGCAATTTATTATCTGTAAGTTCCAGATAATAAGTTTTTGCATCTAGGTTTAATTGAGCAATACAATGGTTGAATTCAACAGCCGGAAGCGGCATTGTTTTATTACCATTATTTCTGGTAGAGATCAGTACCAGATTGGCTTTTATACCTACTTCGTTGCATAATGCCACGAAAAGAGTGGAAACGTCCTTGCAGTCGCCCAACCGGGTGGTTATGGTTCTCGAAGCCTTTTGGGGAACAAAATTACTATGCAGGAAAGCTACATTTGAATAAGTTATGTTTTCAAGGATATAATTATAGAAAAGTTTGGCCTTTTCTAACTGGCTGCTGTTTTCTTTGCCCTTCAAGATGCTGGCAACTGTTTCTTTGAGAACATAGTCGGTATTGAATTTACTATATGTCAAATCTTTGTACCACTCGCTGACGTATTTCCAGTTGGGAATATTACTACAATAAAATGTGGGTGAAACATCCGTCAGTGAACTCATAAAAGGTTCTGTTTTTATGGCTGGTTGTTTGTCTAATTCCCATTGATATAGTTTCATGTCTTCCACTTCGGTTATCTTGGGTTCTACCTTCCCGTTTGTAATGAGTTGGTCAAAGCTCTTATCTTTTGGAGCTAAAATGCTGTAACGGTTGATAAGAGAAGGAATAGAATATTGGAAAAGGAAATGATCAAAGAAATGCTTGGCCAGCTTGCCGGTGGAAAAATCCTGAACGCGGTATATTAAATGAAATACATCGTTTACTTCCAGGTTGGTAAACACCACCTTGTTGTCATTATTCGTTTCGGCCTTAACTTTAGAACCGTTTGATTTAATGACTTCAGCTTTGTCAATAATGAGTTTCTGGCTATTATCGTTGTAGCCCACAGTGTATTCTTTCCAATTCTCAATGCCCGATTGATTGAGTATTTTTACCGCAATTTCGTATTTATATTCTTTGGCAGCTTCAGGATAAATAATAGATTGGTAATCGTTTAAAAGTATGATTGAATTGTCCTGCGGGTATTCGTTAGCCGAAGGAGCGGTTTTGATCAGTTCGTTCAAGTCATTTTTAGGGAACAATTCGTTGAGTTCCTTTTTATTTTGAAGCAATCTTAATTGTGACCGCGAATCGTACGAAGTCGGGCCATAATAAATGGATTTTTTGAAATTGTCGATCGCATTGCTTTCATCTTTCAGGCTTTTATAAATATAACCACGGCTGTTGTAGACGCCCGACAGGGTTGGCGATAGGACAAGCATCTGGTCGGTTGTAGCCAATGCTTCTTTGTATTTTTGCATGCGGAACAGAACAGATGTCAGATCATCCCAGTATCCGGTGGCATAAGGCATATTATCAAGTCGTAGTTTAAGTGCAGCCAGTCCTTTTTCCGAATTGCCTTGTTCAATGTATGTTTTGGATAAAAGGTCTAATGCACTTGTGTTGAAATAAGATTTGCAGTAATTTTCAATAATTGCAATTGCTGATTTTGGATTTTTAGAGGTGTTTTTTTCTATCGTAAAATTCAGTTTCATGTAATCAAATTTATCCGGATATTTCTTATAAAGAATTTGAGCCATGGATATAACATCTTGATAACGTTTTTGATAAGAAGCGATATTTATCTCCCAATCGTCAGTGGTAGAACTTTGTCCATACAATTCTTTAGTCTTTTTACAGATATCTTCAGCTTCTGTATACTTCTCTGATTTTATGGCTTCGTTGTAAGCTTCTTGCAAACCAATGAAAGAGTTTGGATCCAGTCGTTTTATGTTTTCCATTTCTTTGTCATAGTCGGTGCGATTCTTGGCACGCGAATAAGCTTCTGCTAAAAGATATGAAGTCAAGGTTGATTTCGATGTCTGTTCTTCAAGTTTTTTCAACACTTTTGTGGCTTCATAAGCTTTATCGTTGTGCAAATATGTTTCGGCTAACAGGTAATAATTCAACGGATTTGCAGGAGAATTAGTCACTTTGCCGGTATGGAATTCCTCAGCAAAAAACGGCAATAGTTCGTTCGAGGGCTGATTGGCCGATTTTGTGTAGTTTGCGTTTACCTCAGAATCGCTCAAACCAGGAATGGGATTGGCATTGGCGTCGGTTAACCGGATCAGGATATTGGCACTTTCAATTTCGCTTTGTCCGGTCTGAACCAAAATACGGTTAGCACCTTTATTGAGTTTCACTTTGTAGGTGTAGATATCTAAATCGCAATTCCGTTCTTCAGGAACAGATGAAATTTGAACATCATTTATCCATATTTTAAGTGAGCCCGAATTGCCTGCGCGCAGGTAAACTTCTTGATCAACAGGACTGGTCACAAATGTTTGAGTATAAATGATCGTGTTGTTTAAAGCGAAATAATATTCAAAATGAAACCAGTTGTTTGGTTTGTTGCAAGTTGGGGTGAACCATTTTATATCAGCATCAACTTTGTTTTTGAATATGTCGGTTGGGGCAGATTTGCCCACAACTCCCCAATCTTTCGAAAACCCACTTCCCGAAGTGTTGTCAAAAGTTCCAAGCACCTGCCAATGGTTAATGGCTCCCATTTTGGCATACAATTCTTTTGCCTTTTTGAAATTGTTTGTTTTTTCGTAATACGCACCTATTCGTTCACAAATCATAGCTTTTAGTGTTCCGTTCATTTTCGGATCTGTGGCAATCTTTTCAAAAAATTCAACCCGGTTCTGAGGTAACAACTCGCTCGATTCAAATAGAAATGGCAGCGAACTCATAGCATATAAACAGGGGTAAGGGTTTGAACTGGATGTGTAGAACTGACGGAAATTTTCGAATGCAGCATCGTTCTTGGATTCATTCCAATTTAGCAAACAAAGACTGAGAAGTGCGTCCGGCTTTGTTTCAGGATTGGACACTGCCTGATTGAAATATTTTCGAGCTTCAGTGCGGTTGTTGTCTAAAAAAGCTTTCCAGCCCTTTTGATAATCTTGCTGATTCTCTCCGAAAATACTGCCTAATAGCGCAAGTTGAAATAATAGTATAACCAATTTTCGTTTTGACATAATCTTGACTGATTAAATGTAATTATTTAAATTCAAATTGAAAAAATGAGATAGTTTGAATGCGAGTGACAAAGATGAGGAAATTATTTTATTTTTACAATATTTTTGTGAATTGTTTTTGTAAATGATAGCGGTTTTTTGAAAAAAAGTAGAGCTCATTTTAAATAGAATTAAAATGAGCTCCCATAAAAAGAAATTGTTTGTATGTATTTAGCTTTGTCGGCCTAATCTTTTTATTGTTTCAGCTTTGCTAACTGCAATGATTGACAATGGGATGTGTAATGTTGCCGAAACCAGTGGAGGCAATGAATCAAGTTTTATTATTTCAACAGCAGCAATACCTGCCCGAACGATATCGAGTTCTTTAGCTGCACTGTAAGATAAATCAATCAGCAATCTCCGTTGGTGTGGACCACGGTCGGTCACTTTTACGATAACTTGTTTATCATTTTTGGGATTTCGAACTCGCAATAGTGTACCGAAAGGGTAGGACCGGTGAGCACAAGTAAGACTGTCAGGATGATATTTTCCGCCATCAGATGTGTGTCTTCCATGCATTTTATGACTATAGAAAGATGCATTGCCGCGTTGTTGGGCAATGGAAATAGTCGTAAAAATAAAGAGAAAAAACAGGGTTAATTGTAAGAATCGAATCATAGTTTGCAGGTGTTTATATTACAAATATCGAAAAAAATATCTGTAATACCTAACCTCAAAACAATTTTTTGCAATTCTTTTGACTCCTAAACCATAAGTTCTTTTGATAAATCGATGCTATAAATCAGCTTTTAAGCTTTTTTGAGTTCAATAAAACGGATATCGATTTGCTCTTCGCCGTCTTTTTGAGTCATTTCAAATTGACCTTTGTACTCAATTTTTGTTTTGTTTAATTTGCCTGTTCTGGTTAGTGATTCAAACACGGAAATCCGTTCATTCTCTATACACTCAGCGTTAAACCAGCAGTACATGTTGTTGGAAGTAGTATCGGCAAATTGCAGGATGAATACACCATGTTCCGAAAAAACCAGATCTTCGTAGGCATAGGCAATGTCTAATCCACATGCATCCTTGATTATAAATTTAGCTTTTTCCAGTTCGTAGAACTCAACTTGTTTTGCGACAGTTTGTTTTTTGTCCATGGTGTTTGTTGTTATAGTTAGGAGTCAATTTGAATAAGAATTATCAATAAATATACCAAGCGGTTATTTTGAATGATATCAGCATTTTATGTGGTTTTTTATTGACTATCCAATGTCGGGATACTACTTTCAGGTAAGAATACAACTCGAAACATACATATCAGTAGGAAAACTTTATTTTCATTAAATTAGGGGATGCTACCGGGGTTTATCGATTGCTCGTTTCAACAAAAAATTGTACCTTTGTTGCTCCAAAAAATAGCCTATCAATATGAGCCACACCGACCAACAATTCGACCAGGTTGCTGCAATTTGCCGTGATATTTTTACTAAGAAAATGAAAGATTACGGTTCGTCGTGGCGTATTTTGCGTCCTCAATCAGTTACTGACCAGATTTTTATTAAAGCCAATCGTATTCGGAGTATCGAAACCAAAGGAATGTCGAAAGTGGATGAAGGAATTCGCTCGGAGTTGATTGCCATTGTAAATTACGGTATTATCGGGTTAATCCAATTGGAGTTGGGATGTGCGGAAACCGACGACCTGACTTACGAGCGAGGGGTGGAACTTTACTCGAAATATGTACAGGAAGCCAAGAAGCTGATGATGGATAAAAATCATGATTATGACGAAGCCTGGCGCAGCATGCGTATGGAATCTTATACTGACCTGATTCTCATGAAGATTTACCGTACGAAGCAAATTGAAGATAATCAAGGAAAGACATTGATATCGGAAGGGATTGATGCCAATTATTTCGACATGATTAATTATGCTGTTTTTGGACTTATAAAGATCAATGAGGCCCTTTGATGGGGTGTGAAAATTACAAAAACAACTATGCAACTCTTCTGTCCGTTGTATTGATGGATATGGAAGCTGCAGTATAAAATGAAACACAGATATGGATAAAGGATTGCAAAAAGTCGGAGATATCTCGTTGCAAATCGGACGTATACTTTTTGGCGCCGTTTTTGTTTTCTCCGGTTTCGTAAAAGCAATAGACCCGCTAGGCTCTACGTATAAAATTGAAGATTACCTGCATACCTTTGGCGGATTCTTTGAATCAATGGCGGATTATGCTTTTCCGCTTGCCATTGCACTTTCAACGCTTGAACTGATTATTGGTCTTAACATGATCTTAAAGGTGCACATTGACCTGACCAATGTGTTGGCATTGCTCTTTATGTTGGTTATGACTCCACTGACTTTGTATATTGCCATTAAAAATCCGGTTACGGACTGCGGATGCTTTGGAGATGCTTTGGTAATAAGCAATTGGGCAACATTCTTTAAAAATATCATTTTATTGGGGGTTGTCATTCTAATGATCATATACAACTACAAGTATCATCCGTTCCTGACCAACAGAAAACAGTTCCTGGCTCTGTTTGTATTTATAGTGGTTGGAGTTTCGTTGTCGCTTTACAGTTATCGTCATCTTCCAATGATCGACTTCTTGCCCTATAAAGTTGGTGTGAATATCCAGAAAGCTATGGAAGTGCCTGACAATGCCCCTGCGGATGAATATAAAACTACCTTTATTTATGAGAAAAACGGCGAGCAAAAGGAATTTACGCTCGATAATTATCCGAAAGGTGATTCAACTTGGGTATTTGTAGACCAAAAGTCGGTGTTAGTTTCAAAAGGATATAAGGCTCCTATTCATGATTTCTCTATCATGAATGCACAGTTTGATGATATAACCAAAGAAGTCTTGAATAATCCGGGCCAGACATATTTATTGGTTATGTACGACATAAATGATGCGTCGCCCGAAGGTGCTCAAAAAGCCGAACAGGTTTATCAGAAAGCATTGAAATCGGGTATTAAGTTTTATGCCCTGACGGCTTCGTCGGACGAGGATGTGAAAAAATTTGTTGATAAAACCGGTGTTACCTATCCATTCTGGAAAACGGATCCTACTGCGTTGAAAACGATTATTCGGGCTAATCCGGGATTGGTACTGCTTAAGAAAGGTACTATTGAGGGAAAATGGAACTGGAGGGATTTTGAATAGACCCCTGAATCCCTTAAAGGGAACTTGTAAATGCTATAAAATTAGGACGTTATACTGTAAAAAGACAAAACTAACTTAGTGTCTCTTTAGGAACTAAGGGCTTGATTCGAAGAATTATCAAACCAAATATAATTATAAAAAAGATGAGAAAAAACATTGTTGCAGGAAACTGGAAAATGAACAAAACCCTGCAAGAAGGGTTGGCATTGGCTACTGAATTGAACGAAGCTTTGGCTGGTGCAAAATTGAATTGTGACGTGGTAATCGGAACTCCGGCTATTCACCTGGCAAGTGTAGCAGCTGCTATTGACACAAAAGTAATTGGTGTTGCTGCTCAAAACTGCGCTAACAAAGAATCAGGTGCTTATACTGGTGAGGTTAGTGCTGCAATGGTAAAATCAACAGGTGCAGAGTATGTTATTCTTGGTCACTCAGAACGTCGCGAATATTATGGCGAAACAAGTGCAATCTTGAATGATAAAGTAGCTTTGGCTCTTGCTAATGGTTTAACTCCAATTTATTGCTGCGGTGAAGCGTTAGAAGTGCGCAACGCTAACGAACAAAATGCTTTTGTGAAAAATCAGTTGGAAGAAACTGTGTTCAACTTGAGCGTTGAAGATTTCAAAAAAATCGTTATTGCTTACGAACCAATCTGGGCTATCGGAACCGGTGTAACTGCTTCTACAGAACAAGCACAAGACATGTTGGCATTTATCCGCACTATCATTGCTGAAAAATTCGGTAAAGAAGTTGCTGAAGAAACTTCAATTCTTTACGGTGGCAGCTGCAATGCTAAAAATGCTCCTGAATTGTTTGCCCAACCTGATATCGACGGTGGTTTGATTGGTGGTGCTTCATTGAAAGTTGCCGATTTTAAAGCTATTATCGACGCTTTTTGATATTAGTTGAGGGTTTATCGGTTCTTTAGTATATCGGTAGCCTTTTTTCATAAATAGATAAAATCCTGCAAGGTTACTTTGCAGGATTTTTTTGTATATTTGCAAAAGCAATCTGCGAATTAACCAGACAAAAATCAACGAAGTGTGTTACTAAAGATCTATAATCCAAATCCTAATCCTGCCGAGATACGCCGCGTGGCGGAGGTGGTCCGCAAAGGGGGAATTATCATTTTTCCAACGGATGGGGTATATGCTTTTGGGTGCAATATTTTTAATGGGGCGGGAGTGGAGTTTATTGCCCGGCTTAAAAATCATGACCTTAAGCGGGCAAACCTGTCGTTTATTTGCCATGAACTAAGCGAAGTAAGCGAGTATGCCAAGATGGATGACGTGGCATTTAGACTGATGAAGAAAAATTTGCCCGGACCGTTTACCTTTATTCTTAACGGCAGCAGCAAGCTTCCCAAGCTTTTCAAAAACAAAAAGACAGTAGGTATTCGTATGCCCGATAATGATATTGCGCTGGAGATAGTGCGGGAATTGGGCAACCCGATGATGACCAGTTCTATTTTTACTGACGAAACCACTACCGAATATATTACCGACCCAGAATTGATTGAAGAAAAATACGGGCATCAGGTAGATTTGGTAATTGATGGTGGCATGGGTGGCTTGAGGCACTCTACCATAATAGATTGTACTGAAGGTGACCCGGAGGTTGTTCGTGTTGGCGCCGGAGAATTGGCTTGGTAAGCACTGGTGAGTTTTATTATACAAAGGAATTTGACAGTAAAAAAGCCGAGACGATTCATAATCGTTCCGGCTTTTTTGTTTTATAGAAAAGTTTTACAGAATTGTAATGACAAATAAAATATTTTTCACGAGCTTTGCGAAGTTAATGATTTGACAGACTGGCTGGAGAGTATAATTTTCGAATCCGTTTATCGTTGAATCTATTTAATCACTATAAAAAATGGAGATTTATTTTATGGTACGCAGGATTTTAATTTGTGCAATTTTTGTAATCAGTACACTAAGTATTGCTTCGGCAGCCAATATTGATGGAACCTGGAAAGGCAAAGTTAATAGTCCTCAAGGCGAAATGGAATTGGTGTTGTCGGTAAAAGTGGTTAATGCCGATTCTTTGGTTGGAACAATTCAGGCGCCTATGGGCGAACTGCCGATACTCAATGGCAAAGTGGCCGGAGAAAACTTTACTTTCGATATTGATTTTAATGGCATCACTGTACACCCTCAGGGCACGGTACAAAATGACACGCTGACGGTCAGGTCGAGCGTACTGAACGGGCCGGAAATGGTGATGGTTTTTACGCGTGTGAAGGATGATAAAAAGAGTAGTTCTGCTAATTGATCCCTGCATGCCGACTTATAGTACCAACAAGATTGTGCTGTAGGGGAGGTGTAGAAAAAATAAAGAGCCAAAATAGTAAAGCTATTTTGGCTCTTTATTTTTTGAGATAATATGTGAAGGCCGGGTTCGTTAGTCAAAGTTTTTTTACGAACTTTGTGGAGGAAATAAATGACTGATTATAGGCTTTTATTTGTCTTTTTCTCAATGGAGCCTGTAAGTTGGCATAAAAAATGTAGTGCAGTGGCGGCGGTTTGAACAGACTTAAACCGGAATAATACTATTTATCATTTATGAGAAATTTATACAAAACGATTCTTTTGGCGGCCTTTGTTTTGATTGGTCGTATTGCTGTGGGACAATCGGTTGCTGCCCCGTTTGAAATAGGCGCCTGGAAAGGTTTTAAGCCTGCTGCTGTGAGTTATACTTTTGACGATAATTGTCCAAATCAATTGGCAGTAGGAGTGCCCATGTTCGATAAGTTTGGCTTTAAGCTGACTTTATTTACGGTGATAAACTGGGCCCCCAATTGGGCAAGCTTGCAGGCTGCTGCCAATAATGGGCACGAAATAGCCAGCCATACTGTGACGCATCCGTCGTTGGATAGTATAAACGCTACCAATCAGACGGCCGAATATGAAGGATCGAAAAATATCATTAATAGCAAGATTAAAGGGCAAAGTTGCTTGACTATTGCTTATCCGTTTTGTATTGCCGGTAATAGTAAATTATGTGCGGGTTGCTACATTGCAGCCCGGGGTTGCAATGGTTATGTGGAAGCAGCTACTCCGGCTGATTTTATGAACGTGGGTGCACTGATTTGCGGCTCAGAAGGTGGTGTGAAAGTTGCTTCGCAGTTTGATTTTTACGTGGATTGGGCCGCAAAAACTAAAGGTTGGTGCATATTTATGATGCATTCTATTGATAATGATGGTGGTTATTCTCCTGTAAAATCAACAGAACTCAATGCGCACCTGAATTATGTGAACGAGAATAATGCTAAATTCTGGGTAGGTACTTTCGGTAATGTGACGCGCTATATCAAAGAGCGCGATGCTGCTTCGTTGACGGTAATATCTACGCGTGCGAAACGCATATCCATACAGCTTACCAATCGGCTCGACAGTGCTATTTATAATTATCCGATTTCGATTCGCCGTCCATTACCCAAAGGATGGACCGGGGCAAAAGTGAAGCAAGGTAAAACGATTCTTGAAACACAACTTACGGGCGATAGTTCCAATCGGTATATTATGTTTGATGCCATACCCAATGCCGGTACTATTGTCATTACTAAAGCAAAAAATAGTTGATTATTGCTAGCCAGTATCCCAGCTCGGCCGGAGAAACCTCGAATCCATTCTGTTTCGAGCTTTTTCCAACTAAGAAACCATGCCGGAAAGTTATTTTGCTTTTTCTCAATCGGAGATGGCTCGCCTAGAAGTTCGTTGAATTCAGCTCGGCAAAATATTCCGGATCGTCACTTTTGGGCAATATGGCTCGCTATATTAAAGAGCGCACTGCTGCTTCGCAAGGGATAATTTTAGGAAAAATGAAAACGGAATAAGGTAAGTTGCAAGGGATTTATGGCCTGCATGGTTGAAAAAGAAAGTCATAAGCATGAGCTATGAACAAACTAGAATTAGCGGGTGTTTATTCTTAACCAACGGATTTTGTGAAATTTAGGGATAATTATTTATTAAAAAAAGTACTATGAACAAAAGATTGATTCTACAACTGTCGCTTTTTGGATTAGGTATGTCGATTGCCACCGTATTCTGGATACCGTCAAATATTGAACCCGCATGTTGGTTGGTAATATTCATTATTTGTGCTTATTTCATTGCGGTATATTGTCCGGGAAAATATTTTCTTCACGGGTTCTTGGTCAGTCTGGTGAATTGTGTTTGGATAACAGCTGCTCACATTATTTTTTATCCTATTTATATTGCCAATCATGCAAGTGAAGCGGCAATGATGACAAATATGCCAATGCCTGATCATCCGCGGTTGATGATGTTGATGATGGGGCCGGTTGTCGGGGTTGTTTCAGGGCTTTTGTTGGGGCTTTTAGCATTTCTTGCAGCTAGGATTATGAGTAAGAAATGAAAATAGATAATAATAAAGAGAACGAGACCAGCCGCAACTCATTGAGTGCTGCGGCTGATCTCGTTATGTATCTAAAATCTGAGTGTAACTGCTACAGAATGTTGTTTTGATGGGATTATCTCACTGGATTTTATTTCTCCAGGTAAATGGTCTGTGTCGGGAATGCAAAATCAAGACCGGCCTCGTTGAAAGCGTGTAGAATTTTGAAATTCACCTGCGATGGCACTTCCATTACATCGGCATGCTTCTTGACAAAATAAATGAACGTGATAACAAGCGCATGGTCGGAAAAGTCTGAAAAAACAGCTACCATATCCTTTTCGTCAACCTCCTGTACAACAGCAGGCAGAGCCCTGAGGATTTCCAAAGCCTGGTTCATTTTTGCTGGGGTGGTGTTATAGGTTAGCCCAAGTTTTAGCATTACCCGGCGTTTCTGTTCCTCGGAGATATTTTCGACGGAGGCTTCTACCAGTTTGAAATTAGGAATAGTCACAAGCCGTTTTTCTAAGGTGCGGAGACGGGTACTGCGAATGCCAATATCTTCTACAAACCCATCAAATCCATCCACTTTAATGCGGTCGCCAATGCGAAATGGACGGTCGGTGAAAATAGTGAATCCACCAAAAATGTTCTTGATAGTATCTTGCGCAGCCAGGGCAAATGCCAAACCGCCAATACCAAGCCCTGCAATAAGCGTGGCAACATTGACCCCCACATTATTTAATGCCATTACGATGCCCAGCGACCAGATTACCGCCAGGATGGTACGGCGGAGTATGGACAATAAATGATTATCAAGGTGCTTGAGGGTGGTTTTATCGGCGGCTTTCGGAGCTAAATATTCTTCCAGCAAGGCGTTGATCAGGCGTGCTGCAAACCAGGTGATGTTGATAACAGTAAGAACCTTATAGGCTTTTAAAATCACAGTCTCTGCTTGCGTGCCTAATTCCAGCCGGCGGGCGGCGAACCAAATAGCAACCAGGGCAATTCCGAGCAATACAGGCGCTTCGAGCATTTTGAACAGAATGTCGTCGAGGCGGTTTTTTGTTTTGGCGGTAAATTTTTGGATGACGTGTTTATTCAGTAAGTCAATGATTTTGTTTAGCACCATTGCTCCTAAAATAATGGCCAGCGATATTAACCAGTCGTGGAGGGTATTTCCGTAAAGTTTTTGTTCGAGCATAAGTTTTCAATTTTCAGTTATCAATGATCAGTTGCCAGAATGCTTTCAGTAGGTTGTTTACTGATCATTGTTCATTGTAAATGCTATTGCGTCACTCGGCATGCGCCAATCGCCGCGAGGCGAGAGGTTGATAGAGCCTACTTTGGGTCCATCGGGAATGCAAGAGCGTTTGAATTGTTGCGCAAAGAACCTGCGCAGGAATATCTTCAGCCATTTTTCAATTACTTCGTCGGCATACGTTCCGGCAAAAGCATTTTTAGCCAAAAAAAGAATTTTCTCGGGGCTGAACCCGAAGCGCACCAGGTAATACAAAAAGAAATCGTGCAATTCGTATGGGCCGACAATGTCTTCGGTTTTTTGAGCAATGTCGCCGTTCTCGTCAGCCGGAAGCAATTCCGGGCTAACAGGAGTGTCAAGCACATCACGTAGAATTTCTTCTGATTGGGCATCTAGCTGATGTGCCGCCCAATCGACCAAATAGCGTACCAATGTTTTTGGAACGCCGGTGTTTACCGCATACATCGACATATGGTCGCCGTTGTACGTTGCCCAGCCAAGCGCCAGTTCCGACAAATCGCCGGTGCCAATTACCAATCCGTTGTGCTTGTTGGCAATGTCCATAAGGATTTGCGTGCGCTCGCGGGCCTGCGTGTTTTCGTAGGTTACATCGTGCTGTTTTGGATCGTGATTGATATCCTTGAAATGTTGAAGGCAAGCATCTTTGATCGATATTTCCATCATCGTTATGCCCAATGATTTCATCAGGTTGATGGCATTGGTATAAGTCCGGTTGGTAGTGCCGAATCCGGGCATGGTGATTCCAATAATACGTTTGCGGTCATAACCAAGTTTGTCGGCTGCCTTTACGCACACCAGCAATGCCAGTGTAGAGTCCAATCCTCCGGAAATGCCTATGACTACTGTTTCTGATTTAGTATGGCTCCAACGTTTTGCCAAGCCACCCATTTGGATGGAAAATATCTCCTGGCAACTCTCGTCGCGGTTCATAACCGGTGGCACAAACGGATGTTTGCCGAATGTGCGTTTCAATTCAAAATGAGTGAAGTGCGCATCTTCTAGTTTTATGGTTCGATAAACACGGCCTGATTTGTCATTGCTGTAATTGGTGTTTCGCATCCGGTCGGCTTGCAGGCGTTCTACGTCAATTTCGCTCACAACCAGCTGTGGCTCGAACGAAAAGCGTCCGGAAGCAGAAATTATTTTTCCGTTTTCGGCTATCAGTCCGTTTCCTGCATAGACCACATCGGTGGTCGACTCGCCCGCACCGGCCGAAGCATAAACATATCCGGCAATGCACCGTGCCGATTGTTGTTCAATCAGTTGGCGGAGGTATTGATGTTTCCCGATCAGCTCGTTTGTGGCCGAAAGGTTGAACAGGATATCGGCTCCATGCAGTGCATGTTGCGAACTGGGAGGAATAGGAACCCAAAGGTCTTCGCACAATTCGATGCCGAATGAAAACTTCCCATCGTCAAAAAGTAAATCTGTTCCGAAAGGAACTTCTTCCCCCGCAAGTGAGATGCTCTGAGTCGTAGTGTCGGAAGCTGATGCAAACCAGCGTTTTTCGTAAAATTCGTTGTTGTTGGGCAAATGGGTTTTGGGTACAACACCCAAAATATGACCGCCTTGCAACACAACAGCTGTATTGAACAACTGGCTTTGAACGCGCACTGGTATACCAACGATGATAACAGCAGTGGTGCTGAATGTCAGCATTTGCAATTCGCCCAAGGCTTTCTGGGCATCGTTGAGCAGTTGCTGCTGAAAGAATAAATCGGCACACGTGTAGCCTGTTATCGATAACTCGGGAAAACAGATGACCTGCACTTTTTCATCCTCTCCCCGGCGAACCAAATCAGCCATTTTGGAAACATTAAAAGCGCAATCGGCAACCCGAAGTTCGGGAATGGCAGCGGCTACTCGTACAAATCCATTATTCATTTCTTTGTTATTTAATTGACTAGGGTTTGACTTTTTCTTTGGACAAACGAATTAATCCGTTATGATACTTGAGCTTTTAAAACAATTATCAGGTAACATTAAATAGTAAACAGTAAGCAACGAGAAGCAAGAAATAACTTGTATGTAAAAAATCAAATCAGGGCTTTTCGATAAACAATTATCAACAGCTGTATCTTGCTTACTGTTTACTGTTCATTGTCAATTGATCATACGCAGTGTTCTGGATCGTCAACATGATTTTTCATCAGAGTTGCCACTTGCCGTCCAAGTTCCAGGCAAGCCTCGTATTTATCTGCCTTCAGCCCTTGTTTTTCATCAACAGAAATCTCGGCCGATTGCCATTTCATGTTTTCCACAAATGATGTCAATCTTTTTACGGCAGCACTTGCCCAGGTAAATGAGCCGAAACAACCAAATACACGGTTTTTTACACCCCGGATTTCAAGTTTACGAAGCAATGATTCTACTTCCGGATAGAGTTCGTTGCTGTAAGTTGGGCTTCCGACGATTAAGCCTTTGTATTTGAAAATATCTCGTACAATTACAGATGGGTCGGATTTTGATACGTTGTGAATTATAATATTCTTTACTCCCGATTCCGCCAACCCTTGCGCTACTGTCTCGGCCATTAATTCAGTATTTCCGTACATTGAACCGTAAACAATAACAACCCCTTCTTTGCCATGATAGCGGCTGAATTGATCATATATATCCACTACTTCTGAAATATACTCCTTCCAAACCGGTCCGTGCGTGCTACAAATGATTTCAAATTCGAGCGGAGTCAGTTTCTTTAATGCCTTTTGAATCGGAGCACCATATTTTCCAACAATGTTGGCATAATAGCGAGCCATTTCGTCCCAATACCGGTCTATATTCAGGTCTTTGTCCATTACGGCACCGTCTAATGTGCCAAATGCACCGAATGCGTCTCCCGAGAATAAGACTTTTTCCGTTTTATCGTAAGTCATCATGGTTTCAGGCCAGTGAACCATTGGTGTAAAGTGGAATTCCAGTTTGTGAGAACCTAATGAAAGAATTTGCCCGTCGGTAATTTCCATTGTATTGTCGGTTACTCCATAATATCCATCCACCATGCTCAGCGTTTTGTTGTTTCCAACAATGATCATGTCAGGATAGTATTTGCGCATAATGCGGATTGATCCCGAATGGTCTGGCTCCATATGGTTGATGATTAAATAGTCAAGACTCCTGCCTTGTAATTGGGATTGTATTTTATCTATAAAAATGTCACCAAATGAAATGTCAACGGTATCTACCAAAGCCGTTTTCTCATCCAGAATCAGGTATGCGTTATACGATACTCCATTTGGCAGCGGAATCATATTTTCGAACTTGTGTTTTTGGCGATCGTTTACGCCAACATAATAGATGTCTTTAGCAATTTGTTGATTTTTAAACATGTATACAAATTTTCTTTTATTAAACATTATACCTAAAAACACCCATACCTAAGTGTTTGTTTTCATCAGCAAAGATAAGCATTTTAAGCAATTAGTAAAGCATAATTCACAATTCATAATTGTTATAAAAGAATAGATTAGCTCTATAATGTTCATTACAATCGGGGTTTGAAACCGTGTTGACATTATAAAAATCTATTTTCAATGAAAGATTTTCTGTACTTTTGCGTGAACTACTAACACTAACGTAAGGACTAGTCGCGACTTATCCCTAACTAAAAGAAAATGATTGTTTGCATTGCCGAAAAGCCCAGTGTGGCACGTGATATTGCCGAAGTGCTCGGAGCTAAAACCCGAAAAGAAGGATACATAGAAGGAAACGGATATCAGGTAACCTGGACTTTTGGACATCTTTGTGGGTTGCTGGAACCCCACGATTATACCCCCGATTGGAAACCGTGGGCGTTGAGCCATTTGCCCATGATTCCTCAGCGCTTTGGTATAAAGGTGATGAACGACAGTGGGATTCAGAAACAGTTTAAGGTGATTGAAACCCTGATAGCTAATGCTGATGAGGTAGTGAACTGCGGTGATGCGGGTCAGGAGGGAGAATTGATTCAGCGTTGGGTAATGCAAAAGGCTATCTGTAAATGCCCGGTGAAACGCTTGTGGATTTCGTCGTTAACGGAGGAAGCTATCCGCGAAGGATTTTCAAAACTGAAGGATCAGAAAGAATTTCAGCCACTTTATGAAGCCGGTCTTTCGCGTGCCATTGGCGATTGGTTGCTAGGCATGAATGCCACCCGGCTTTACACGCTCAAATATGGTAAAAACCGCCAGGTGCTTTCTATCGGTCGTGTGCAAACACCTACGTTGGCTTTGATTGTAAACCGTCAGCTGGAAATAGAAAACTTCAAACCTGAAGCCTATTGGGAGTTGAAAACGCTGTATCGCAATACTGTTTTTTCGGCTACAAAAGGACGCTTTTCGAGTGTGGAGGAAGGAACCAATTTCCTGGATACGGTTCGCACGGCCGACTTCTTTGTTACTGATATTACCACCAAAAAAGGAAATGAATCGGCTCCACGGTTGTTTGACTTGACTTCGCTTCAGGTGGAGTGCAATAAAAAATTCGGATACTCGGCGGATGAAACCCTGAAAATTATTCAAAGCCTGTATGAGAAGAAAGTAACCACCTATCCGCGTGTGGATACTACTTATTTGAGCGACGATATTTATCCGAAGATTCCCGACATCCTGAAAGGAATTAAAGATTACGAGTTGCTCACAAAACCGTTGCTGGCGGGTAAACTTCCTAAAACAAAAAAGGTTTTTGATAATGCCAAAGTTACCGATCACCATGCTATTATTCCTACCGGTGTTCATCCTACGGCACTGACCGATACCGAAAAACGGGTTTTCGATCTGGTTGCCCGCCGGTTTATAGCCAATTTCTATCCCGAATGTAAAATCTCCACCACCACCGTACTGGGCGAAGTGGATAAAGTGGAATTTAAAGTGACCGGAAAGCAGATACTGGATGCCGGCTGGCGGGTAGTCTTTGCCAAAGCGGCTGCGGAAGAAAAAGACGGCGAGGAAGAGGAAGAATGGACGCTGCCCTTGTTCGAAAAGGGTGAAAGCGGACCGCACGAGCCAACCCTGGCCGAGAAATGGACTTCGCCACCAAAACCCTATACCGAGGCAACTTTGCTGCGAGCCATGGAAACCGCCGGAAAACTGGTGGATAACGACGAACTGCGCGATGCATTGAAAGAGAACGGCATCGGACGGCCTTCAACGCGTGCTGCCATTATCGAAACACTTTTCAAGCGCGATTATATCCGGCGTGAAAAGAAAAACCTCGTGGCTACCAATACCGGCGTGGAGTTGATCCAGATAATTCAGGAGGACTTGCTGAAATCGGCAGAGTTGACCGGGCTTTGGGAAAAGAAACTGCGCCAGGTGGAAAAAGGTGAATACCAAGCTAAGGATTTCCTGGACGAAATGAAAACGTTGATCACCGGGATTGTATTTAATGTGAAGAGTGATAATCGCCGTCCGGGCGAACCACAACCTATTCTTAAGGAAAAAGATAATGGCTTGGTAGGAACAGTTTGTCCGCTGTGCGGAAAAGGTAAACTGCTGAAAGGCAAAACTGCTTATGGATGCAGCGAGTGGCAAAACGGTTGCAGTTACCGGCAGGCATTTTGATAAGCCAGTTTGATTTGCTTGTATTTTGATCTTTTCCTGAAAGCGGAAAATCTTCCGATATTCAAAAAACTCTCCATAAATGATCAAGCACTGGAGATATGAAGTTGGCTTAACTTTGAGGTGAATCAGCCTAACTCCAAGTTAAGCCAGCTTAATTTCAAACGAGGCTGGCCCATGTTTTAGTTAGGCTAGCTTATGTTTAAGTTAGGCTGGCTTATGTTTTAGTTAGGCTGGCCTATGTTCAAGTTAAGCTGGCTTATGGTTGAGTTAAGTTAGCCTGACTTTTTGCAGTGCAGATGTAATCGTAAATAGAGTATACGTCATTGAATTATCATTTCAGTGACGTTTTTTTATTTTCCCCAATAAGGTTGTGAGTTCATATTTTTGTTTTTAAATTATTTTGATTTATTTATTGTTATTTCGAAAATAAATATTAATATTGTTGCTTCAAGATTTAAGCAACTTGTAATTACAGCAAATAGATCATTTTTTTTCATTGAATTGGCTGTTTAATAAACTAAAGTAGTTGTCATTTTTCTCCAGGTTTTTCTTCTAAATAGGTTGTAGCATGAAGATTAATAGTAGAATATTGCTTGCATTTGCCATTTTGATTATAGGAATTACTGTCTCTGTAGTAGCCCAAATCATGCGAAATAATGCACGGGCTAATGCTAAGGCAAATGATGTCAATCAGTTTGTCGAAAATCAGACCGAAGCCATTCGGCATGAAGTGTTATCGGGTTTATCTTCTGTGGAAATTCTCGGATATTTTTTTGAGGAGAACCCTCATGTGACCCGTAAAGAATTCCGCAATTATACTGAGCCTATTTATAGGGGAAATAACAGTATAAAAGCAATTTCCTGGGTGCCTAAAATTACCCAAAACGAGAGACTGGAATTTGAAATTCAGATTCAGAATGAACAGGCTAACCGGGATTTCTCTATTACCGATCGAAATTCAGGAAACAAATCAATCAAATCAGGTAATCGTCCCTATTATTTTCCAATCCGGTATATTGAACCGTTCAATCTTAATCTCAATGCATTGGGCTACGATATTTTTTCTAATTCTATCCGGCGGTCTACGATCCTAACAGCGATTCGAACTAAAAAACTGACAATAACCCCACGGATTAAGCTTGTTCAGGATACCTTAGGATATAGTTTCCTGGCTTTGGTGCCGGTTTTTCAATCGGTTGCTCCGAATACAAAATACGGGAATATAGAAAATGTCAGTGGGGTTGTATCTGCTGTTTTTAAAGCCGGTCAATTGATGAATAATGCGTTGAATCGTAGCAAGAACCAAGGCATTAAATTGATCGTGTTCGATGTGACAAGGAAACAACCTGACGAGATTTATAGGAATATAAGTGCAGTTCAGCCAACATTCCGTATTCATAAGAAGCAATTAAACATTGCAGGTAGGGTTTGGGAATTGAACTTTGTTGTCGATCCCATTTTATATCGGGTCAATAATAAGTATACGTATGTTCTTATTGGCATCTCAACATCATTGCTTATTTTCTTATTGCTAATGCCTTCGAGAAAAGCGAAAAAGAACAAACTGTTAAGCCAGAGGCTGGATTTGGAGCAAAAAGTAAGAGAGCAAACCGAGCAGTCACTTTCGGAGAGCGAAGCGTATAACAGGATATTGTTTGAACAGGTTAGCATTGGGCTGGTTTTGACATCGATGACAGGAAAACTTACCGACGTTAATTCCGCTTATGCTCAAATGCTGGGCATGACACGGGATGAAGTACTTACTCACACATTCATGGATGTGACACTTGACAAATACATCGAACAAGATAAAGAGATAATTAAGAATTTATTGATAGACGGACATTATGGTCCTTATGAGAAAGAGTACGTGCATAAAGATGGGCATTTAATTCCTGTCAGGTTGCAGGGCAAACTGATAGAATTAAGTGGGGTGAAATATATTTTGTCGAGCGTGGAGGATATTACCGAGCGTAAACAAAAGGAATTGTCATTACACAAATGGGCTGCTATTTTTGAAAATGCAGATTGGGGCGTGGTTTCAACCTCGCAAGATTTAAAGAAACTTGATTTAATGAATTCTGCATTTGCCCGAATGCATGGATATTCTATTGATGAACTTGAAGGGAAACCAATTACTGAAGTTTTTGCCCCAGAATACAGAGATCAATTTAGCCAACAGGTAAAAATGGCTCACGAAAGTGGAAGCCATTCTTTTGAATCGATGCACATACGTAAAGATGGAACTGTATTTCCGGTTCAAATCAATATTACCGTTGTAAAGGATGATAAAGGAGAAGTTTTGTTTCGGGCTGTCAATGTGTTAGATATTACAGAACGTAAACAAGTGGAGGAAACATTGCGTTATCATGAAGAGTTATTGAAAGAAATGGGACGCGTTGCCAAAATTGGCGGTTGGGAATTTGATGCTGCTACTGGCAAAGGAACCTGGACTGAAGAGGTAGCCCGAATTCACGATTTTGATAACAACGACGAAACAAATATCATGTTGGGGTTAAGTTTCTATCACGATGAAAGTCGTGAGAAAATAGAAAAAGCAATCAAAGAAGCCGTTGAATTAGGTAAATCATACAATCTGGAATTGGAGATGATTACAGCAAAAGGTGTTCATAAATGGGTTCATACCATAGGTCATCCAACTATTGTAGATGGGCGGGTAGTTCATGTTCGTGGATCTTTTCAGGATATTACAGAGCGAAAGTTGGCTACATTGGAACTCATAAAAACAGAGGCTTTTATGACTACGGCTGTTGAAAATCTGCCATTGATATTTTATTTAATCGATACAGATGGTAAATTTCAAATTTCGATAGGTGCCGGACTTAAATCTTTGGGATTAAACCAAAATCAAGTGGTGAATTTGTCAACGTTTGAACTTTATAAAGATTATCCGAATATAGTTGGAGCTGTAAAAAAATCGCTTGGGGGAGAAAGTACTTATTTTGAATCAACTATTGGTGGAGCTAGTTTTGATAACTTCTTGATTCCGGTTTTTGATTCATCTGGAGTGCTTGTTAGTGTAGCTGGTGTTGCAATGGAAATCACAGAACGTAAGAACTTTGAAGAAGAAATTCTTAAATTAAACGGACGACTGCATAATCTGATTGTTGTAATCCAGCGCTTAGCTCAAGCCCGTTCTCAGGAAGAGATTATGCATTCTGTTCGAACTGCAGTACGGAAACTGACAAATGCAGATGGTGCTACATTTGTCCTTCGTGATGTAGATCAATGTTATTACGCTGATGAGGATGCAATAAGTCCTTTGTGGAAAGGGCAACGGTTTTCGATGGATATTTGCATAAGTGGTTGGGCCATGCTGAATAAAGAGGTGGTAGTAGTCGAGGATATTTATAAAGACAATCGCATTCCGCATGCGGCATATCGTCCTACGTTTGTGAAGAGTCTGGCCATTGTTCCGATTCGGACGGCAGAACCAGTAGGAGCAATTGGTGTTTATTGGGCGCGTAATTATCGGCCAACTGATGATGAGATTGTGTTGGTGCAAACACTTGCCGATGCTACTGCCATTGCACTGGAAAATGTTCAGTTTGTAGGAGAGTTGGAAACTAAAGTGAAAGAACGCACTGTTCAGTTAGAGGCAGCTAATAAAGAATTGGAAGCTTTCAGCTATTCAGTTTCACACGATTTACGTGCACCGTTAAGACACATTAGCGGATATATTGATTTGCTTAAAAGGCGTTATCCTGATTCGTTACCGGAAAGAGGACAGCAATTTCTCAATAATATATCTGAATCGTCCATTCAGATGGGTCTGTTGATTGATGATTTGTTGCAGTTTTCCAGAACGAGCAGGCAAGAGATCAGATATGATAAGCTGAATATGTATTCTATTGTAAAAGAATCAATAACGATAATTCAACATGATAATGGCGGACGTAAGATTGAGTGGGCGATTGCACCTTTACCTGTAGTTTGGGGTGATAATAACCTGCTAAAATTGGTTTGGATTAATTTGCTGAGTAACGCTGCTAAATTTACCCGTAAGAAGGAAAAAGCGAGAATTGAAATAGAATACCGGGAGGATGAAACCGAATATACTTTCTCGGTTCAGGATAATGGAGCCGGCTTTGATATGCAATATTCTCAAAAATTATTTGGAGTTTTCCAGCGCTTACATTCAATTGCTGAATATGAAGGAACGGGTATTGGCTTAGCTAACGTTCAACGGATTATTGCCCGTCATGGAGGTCGCACTTGGGCAGAAGCTGAGCTTGAAAAAGGAGCAAAATTCTATTTTACATTACCTAAAAATAAGAATAAGTCATGATTAATTTAAGAACTATTTTATTGGTAGAAGATAACCCGATGGATGTTGAACTAACGCTTGAGGCGTTGGCCGAAAATAATTTGGCTAACCGGGTTGTAGTTGTAAACGATGGTGTTGAAGCGTTGGAATACTTACGTTGTGAGGGTCAATATGCTCAGCGGAGTCACGAAAATCCGGCAGTTGTGCTTCTGGATATTAAAATGCCACGAATGGATGGAAAAGAATTGCTTAAGATTATTCGAACTGATGAACAATTGAAAAATCTTCCTGTAGTTATGCTTACTTCTTCCCGGGAAGAACCGGATTTGATAAATTGTTATGAATTAGGAGTCAATGCTTATGTCGTGAAACCTGTTGATTTTAATGATTTTATTGATGCCGTAAGGCCACTGGGAGTTTTTTGGGCTTTGATTAATGAAATTCCACATCAATTAAAATAATGTTATGGAAAAAGTAGAAAAACAAGCACTGAAGATCTTGTTATTGGAGGATTCGCAGAGAGATTATGAAATTATTAACGAACTGTTGATTGATGAAGGCTTTAATTTCATAATAGAGCGGGTTGATAACAGAAAAGATTTTATTGCCTCATTAGAGCAGCAAAAATATGATGTTATTTTGTCTGATTTTTCATTGCCAGATTTTAATGCCTTTGGTGCACTAAATCATGCCTTAGAGGTTTGCCCAGAAACTCCATTTATAGTTGTTTCCGGCTCTATTGGCGAAGAAACAGCCATCGAGCTTATAAAAAAAGGGGCTATTGATTATGTATTAAAGGATCGGATAGAAAGACTTCCCTTCTCGGTGAAGCGTGCACTTGAAGAGGTGGAGGTGATAGAAGCCCGGAAGCAAGTGGAAAAAGCTCTAAAAAACAGCGAAAAAGAATATCGTGGACTTTTTGAGAATGCGCCGCTAGGCATTTACCGAACAACTCCGGATGGACGAATTCTAAAAGCCAATCCTTTTTTAGTAAAAATGCTAGGCTACCATTCTTTTAAAGATCTAGTGAAACGAAATCTTAATCATGAAGATTTTGAACCAAGCTATTCCCGTGAAGAATTTCAAAAAAACATAGAACAAAATGGTGAAATTCGTGGCTTGGAGGCACAATGGAAATTGCACGATGGGACAGTAATTTATGTAAGTGAAAGTGCAAGTCTTGTTCGGGATGAAAATAAAAAGCCTCTTTACTATGATGGAATTGTCGAGGATATAAGTGGGCGTAAAAGAGCGGAAGCTGAAATTCAGAAAAGAATCGAAGATCTTGAGTACTTTCATAAATTTACAGTCGGACGAGAATTGACTATGATCGAATTGAAAAGAGAAATTAATTCATTGCTGAAAGAAGCAGGAAAAGAGCAAAAATACTTGCTTGTGGAATAACGGTCAGATTAATTGTGCTTATGGGCATAAAGAATAGGCAGACATCTTAAAAATAGGTGATTCTGCCTATTTTTATGTTCGTTGAAAAAATTGTACCTTTGTATCTCTTTTTTTCAAAGCAAACTAATGACTTATCAAACATATACCCTCCCAAACGGACTTAAAATCATTCATAAACCCGATCAGTCGGCTGTAACGTATTGCGGAATGGTAATCAATACCGGATCGCGCGATGAAGCAGACGAAGAGCAAGGAATGGCTCATTTTATTGAACATATGCTTTTCAAAGGGACTGAAAAGCGCCGTTCGGGGCATATTATTAATCGGTTGGAACATGTTGGTGGCGAGTTGAATGCATATACATCGAAAGAAGAAACGGTGGTTTATGCTATCGTGCTGAAAGAGTATTTTGAACGGGCTATCGAGCTGGTTTCGGATATTGTGCTTCATTCTACTTTTCCTCAAAAGGAAATTGAAAAGGAAGTGGTTATTATTGTTGACGAAATTCAATCGTACAAAGACAGTCCTTCGGAATTGATTTATGACGATTTTGAGGAACTCCTTTTTGCAAATCACCCAATTGGACATAATATTCTTGGAAAATCTGAATTATTGGAGAAATATAGTACTGCCGATGCGGTTCGTTTTGTTCAGAAACAATATCGCCCGGAAGAAATGGTGTTTTTTGTTTTGGGCGATTTGGATTTCAAGCAACTGGTTCGATGGGCTGGAAAGTATTTTGCAACGGAGCAAAATGAGCGGAAGGATTCTGGGCGGTTTTCGCCAACATCATATCAACCAGTTAAAAAGGAGATAAATAAAAATACGCATCAGGTTCATTTTATGGTGGGAAACCGAGCTTACGACTTGTATCACCCCGACCGTATGGGCATGTATCTGCTGAACAATATTCTGGGTGGCCCGGGCATGAACAGTTTGTTGAATTTATCGCTTCGCGAAAAGCACGGGCTGGTTTATAATGTGGAATCCAGCTATCAGCCGTTTACCGATACAGGTATGTGGAGTGTGTATTTTGGTTGTGATTCGGAAAATGCAGCCCGTTGCGAGCAGCTTGTATATGCCGAATTGCAAAAACTTCGCGAACAACCATTATCCGAGAATGCGTTGAAGAAATATAAGCTTCAGTTGATGGGACAGATGGCCATCTCTACCGAACAAAAAGAAAATTTTGCATTAAGTTTGGGCAAAAGCTTTCTCCGTTACGGGAAAATTGATGACCTGGAGATTGTAAAACAACGAATTGAAGCTGTGACAGCTGAAAAATTACAAGAAATAGCTAACGAAATATTCAATCCGGACCAACTGTCGGTATTGAAGTATTTATAGCATTTGAAATATGAATATTGAAGATTATATATTATTCCATTCCGATGTTGAACCGGACTATCTGGCAAAAGTAAACCGGGCTACCCATGTGAAGTTGATAAATCCGCGCATGTGTTCCGGTCATTTGCAGGGGCGGGTATTAAGTATGTTTTGCCACATGATTCAACCCAAATGTATTTTGGAACTGGGTACATTTACCGGTTATTCCGCTTTATGTATGGCCGAGGCATTGGCTAATGACGGCGTTTTGCACACCATTGAATGCGACGATGAGTTAGAAGACTTTATCCTGCAAAATTTTACAGGTTCAGAGCATGGTCATAAAATTAAGTTGCACATTGGTGATGCATTGGCTGAAATAGAAAAATTGGATGAAACATTCGATCTGGTTTTTATAGATGCAGATAAACGTGAATACCTGGCTTATTATGAGGCGGTATTGCCCAAACTGAAGTCCGGTGGTTTTATCTTTGCCGATAATACTTTGTGGGATGGAAAAGTGCTTAAGTCTGCCGACCCGAATGACAAGCAAACTATAGAAATTATGAGGTTCAATGATTTTGTAGCAACCGATACACGGGTTGAGAAGGTGATATTACCTCTTAGGGATGGCTTGACGCTGATCAGGAAGAACTAATTTAGTTGAGTCAGTTGATATGCAACAATGCTATTAACGATCAGCTATCAATTGAATATAAAATGTATATATACGAATTAGAATTGAAAGTACGCGATTATGAATGTGACATACAAGGAATTGTAAATAATTCGGTGTATCAGAATTATTTGGAGCATACGCGTCATGAGTTTCTGGAAGAAAATCACATTAGTTTTGCCGAGTTGCATGAAAAAGGAATCGATGCCATGGTTTCGAGCATCGAAATTGCCTATAAAACCCCTTTGCGCCCCAGCGATAATTTTATTTCAAAGCTCTATGTTACCAAAGAAGGTGTGCGTTATGTTTTTCATCAGGTAATCTATCGTAAATCGGATAATAAACTATCTATTAAGGCTAAAGTAAATGCGGTAGTTGTGATAAATGGGAAATTGGCAGCTTCGCTCCCTGAATTTGATGAGCTGGTGGCGAGAAGCGAAGTGAAACCGGATTAAACTATTTACTCTTTTGCTTGTTTATCAAAACTAAAACTGATGACAGAGTACTTTTACAGATAACTAATAAAATATGAATGAATTTTTGGAAATAGAAGAGAACATAGTTCGAATGCTTAAAACCGTATTCGATCCTGAAATCCCAGTAAATATTTACGATTTGGGATTGATTTATAAAATTGACTTGGCAGAAGATGGACATTTGACTATAGATATGACTCTGACTGCACCAAACTGTCCGGCGGTAGATTTCATTGTGGAAGATGTGCGTATGAAAGTGGCGAGTGTGGAAGGAGTTAAAGATGTGGACGTTAATATTGTTTTTGAGCCTGCTTGGGATAAAAATATGATGAGCGAAGAAGCTCAATTGGAACTTGGATTCTTATAACAGTAAACAGTAATCAGTGAGCAATTATCTGTATTTGTTCATTGTTAATTGTGACTGCTAACTGCTAACTGATATGATTTATTTTCTTTCTGATGCCCATCTGGGTTCGCTGCTTGTAAAAGATAAACGTGCCCACGAAAAAAAGCTTGTTGACTGGCTGGATAAAGTGAAGGCAGATGCCACAGCCATCTATCTGCTGGGTGATTTGTTCGACTTTTGGTTCGAATATAAAACGGTTGTACCAAAGGGTTTTGTGCGTTTCCTGGGTAAACTGGCTGAACTTACTGATTCAGGGATTGAGATTCATTTTTTTATTGGTAATCACGATATTTGGACGTTTGGTTATCTTGAAAATGAGATAGGTTTGATCGTTCATAAAGAGCCGGCTACTGTGCAGTTAGGAAGTAAGAAGTTCTTTTTGGCTCATGGTGATGGACTTTACGTTGAAGATAAAGGCTTCAAAATAATCCGTAAGATTTTCCACAGCCGTACAGCCCAAAAGCTATTCCGGTTAGTTCCAGCGCAGTTGGGGCAAGAATTTGGTTATAACTGGTCAAAGCGTAACAGGGAAAAAATTCTGCATATTGAGAATAAATTTCAAGGCGAGCAAGATGAGTTTCTGGTTGTTTTTGCTAAGAAATACATTGAAACGCATGATGTTGATTTCTTGATATTTGGTCATCGCCATATTGCACTTGACTTACAGCTGAAAAATCAAAAACGGGTAGTCATCTTAGGTGATTTTGTCGGAATTTTTTCTTACGGAGTATTTGATGGAGAAAATTTAAGGCTAGAATATCTTGAAAATGATTAGTTGATGAATAAGAGCTTATAATTAAAGCCTTATGAAACCGCATAGGTTTTATAAGGCTTTCTTTTATTTTTAGTAGAAAACTGTTTATTGTTTGCTGTTTACAGATTTATATGCCAGAGCAAACATTTTCATTTGCTTGACCATAGCAACTAATCCATTAGAACGGGTAGGAGAAAGGTGCTCTTTCAATCCGATTTTGTCTATAAAGTAAAGTTCGGTGTTTAGAATCTCGTCAGGAGTATGACCGGAAAGAACCTGAATTAGCAATGATACAATTCCTTTTACCAGTACAGCATCGCTCTCGCCCTGATACGTAATAATTCCATCGTTCAAGTCGGCATTTAGCCACACGCGGCTTTGGCAGCCTTCAATGATGTTTTGCGGATTTTTGTATTTGTCGTCAAGTGGTTCGAGCGAGTTTCCTAAATCAATGAGCAAAGCGTATTTATCCATCCAATCATCAAATAGACTGAATTCATCAATTATGTTGTCTTGTAATTCGTTAATTGTCATATGTGTGGTAAGTTTATAAAGTGAAAAGTAAGTAAAGTTTATAAAGTAGACAGTCATTACTCTATGAAGAACTTTCTACTTAGCAAACTTTTTGTAATTGAAAGATTAAGATAGCATAGTAACCACGCGCTTCAGGGCATCAATAAATACATCTATTTCTTCTTTCGTGTTGTAGAAAGCAAACGAGGCCCGGACTGTTCCGGGGATGTTGAGCGAATCAATCAGCGGTTGGGCGCAATGATGTCCGGTACGAACGGCAATTCCAAGTTTGTCGAGCAACATGCCAATGTCGTAGGGATGAATGTTGCCTACCACAAAAGAAATTACAGAGCTTTTCTCTTGGGCTGTACCAATAATTCGCATTCCGTCTATTTCAAGTAGCCGTTGGGTACCGTAGGTTAGTAATTCATGTTCGTGTGCCGCAATTTTTTCTAGCCCGATATTGCTAACATACCGCAATGCTTCTGCAAATGCAGTAGAACCAATATAATCAGGTGTTCCAGCTTCAAATTTGAATGGTAATTCGTTGTAAGTCGTTTTCTCGAATGTAACGGTTGCTATCATTTCGCCACCTCCCTGATAGGGTGGAATGGCGTTCAGCCACTTTTCTTTTCCATATAGTGCACCTATTCCGGTTGGGCCATAAATTTTATGTGCAGAGAAAACATAGAAATCAGCATCCAGATCAACAACATTTACCGGAATGTGAGGTACAGCTTGTGCGCCATCCACCAAAACCGGAATGTTTTGGGCATGAGCAATTCTGATAATTTCTTTTACAGGGTTTATTGTTCCCAGCACATTAGAGACATGAGCTATAGAAATAATTTTAGTTCGTTCATTCAGCAGTGATTTGAATGCAACGATATCAAGTTCTCCATTTTTATTCATTGGTACCACCCGAAGTTTCAATCCTTTTCGTTCGCAAAGCATTTGCCACGGAACGATGTTGGAATGATGCTCCATAACAGAGACAATAATTTCGTCGCCAGAGGAACAAAACGCTTCTCCAAATGAAGTTGCTACCAAATTAATTGCTTCGGTTGTTCCGCGCGTGAAGATAATTTCTTGGTGTTTGTTTGCATGCAGGAATTCCGCCACTGTAGTTCGGGCAGCTTCGTGTGCTTCGGTTGCTTTCTGGCTAAGATAATGCACGCCACGATGAATATTAGCGTTAAGGTGATAATATCCTTCCTCCATTTTTTCGATCACACAGCGAGGTTTTTGTGTAGTGGCGCCGTTGTCGAAATAAATAAGGTCTTTGCCGTATATTTTTTCCGTAAGAATTGGAAAATCAGTCCGTATATGTTGTAATTGTAATTTATCCATTTCAATGAAACTCTTTTTCTGTCTTTTTGTTCGGCAAAAGTACTGTTTTTTCAGCAATATGCCAATTCGACACTGTGGAATAATGTAAATCATAGAACTCTTACCAAGCAGTCATTTAATTCTTTCATTTAGTCATTTCAACAATTTTTAACCGCATTGCAGATATTAATTGTGAAAAATAGATGTACTTTTGTATGATTTTTCCCAAAAACTGCTTATTGCTAAACAAGCGTATCATCATGAATAAAACGGTTCTTTCTAAATTCACTCCGCACATTGCTGCTTTTCTGCTATTTGTCTGTATTTCTTTCATGTATTTTACTCCCGTTATAGAGGGAAAACAATTAATTGGTCACGATACGCAAAGTTGGGGTGGTATGGCTAAAGAGTCGATAGACTACAATTCTACACATAAAGATGTTGCTTTATGGACCAACTCCATGTTTGGTGGAATGCCGACTTATCAAATCTCGATGTCGCAACCTTACAATATTATGAAGTTTGTGGATGATGCTTTTCGTGTGTTTCCAAACGCAGTTTACTATTTAATGCTGTATTTAATAGGTTTTTATATTTTACTATTGGCATTTAAGGTAAATCCTTGGCTGGCTATTGTTGGAGCTATTGCATTCTCATTTGCCTCCTATAATTTTGTAATTATAGTTGCCGGACATAATTCAAAGGCTGCAACTATTGCATACATGGCTCCGTTAATCGGTAGTATATTTATGACTTTCAGGCGGAAATTACTTTTAGGCGGATTATTGAGCAGTATTTTTCTTGGGCTTGCAATTAGGGCGAATCATGTTCAGATTTTATATTACACTGTTATTATTTTGTTTTTCTTGGCTGTTGCTGAATTTGTTTATAGCATTAAAGAAAAGGAAATTTCTAAATTTCTAAAATCATGTGGAGTATTGCTTGCTGCTGCTGCGGTTGGTGTGGGACTTAATGCAAGTGCGTTACTGACTACTTACGATTATAGTAAGGCAACTATGCGTGGAGAGTCCAACGGTTTGACTGTTGATGCTCAAAGTTCTCAACATGGTTTAAATAAGGAATATATTACTCAATGGAGTTACGGAATTGATGAAACAATGACTTTGTTGATCCCTAATTTTAAAGGTGGTGCCAGTGGAGGTACATTAACCGCTGACAGTGAGACAGCAAAGAAATTGACAAGTTTAGGTGCTCCCGATGTAGATAGAATCTTAAAAGAAAATCAATTTCCTCTTTATTGGGGAACTCAGCCGGGAACTTCCGGTCCGGTTTATATTGGAGCTATTATTTGTTTTCTGTTTGTATTGAGCTTGTTTTTGGTTGACAAACGGACAAAATGGTGGTTGTTGCCTATGATTGCTTTGACAGTGATGCTTTCTTGGGGTAAAAACTTCATGTGGTTGACGGATTTATTTATAAATTATGTTCCGCTTTATAACAAATTCAGAACGGTTTCAATGACCTTGGTAGCTACTGGCTTTGGAATGACCCTGCTGGCTGTTTTGGCGTTGAAAGAGATCTTTGCTGAAAAAGCGGATAAACAAAAACTTATTAAACCAGTGCTTATCAGTACTGCCATAGTTGGTGGAATAGCTTTGATATTTGCACTGATTCCTTCACTGGCAGGAAATTTTACCGCAGTAGCTGATGCCCAATACCAAGGAAATAATGCTTTCCTTAGAGAAACATTACCGTTAGACCGTGCGGCTCTGTTACGTTCAGATGCATTGCGTTCCTTGATGTTTGTGTTGATGTCTGCTGGTTTAATCTGGTTGTACGCTAAAAATTATTTGAAAGAGAAGGTAGCTTATGCTCTTTTTGCTGTTTTGATTCTAGGTGATTTGGTTCCTGTTGCAAAGCGTTATCTGAATAATGATAATTTTCAACAACCACGTCAATACGAAGCTATGGTTCAGCCTTCTACAGCTGATAAGATAATCTTACAAGATAAATCGCAATTCCGGGTTTTAGATGCTACTGTTGATGTTTTCCAAAGCTCTGCGCCGTCATATTTCCATAAAAACATTGGCGGATACCATGCTGCTAAATTGCGCCGTTACCAGGAACTTATCAATATGCACCTTACTAAAGAAATGGGTCAACTGTTTGCAAGTTTTGGCCGTGCAAAAACGACTGATCAAATTACAAACACATTGGATTCGTTGGGTGTTCTGAATATGTTGAATATGAAATACCTGATTTACAATAAAGAGGCAGCCCCGCTAATCAATCCATTTGCTAATGGGAGTGCTTGGTTTGTCAATGATATCCGGATAGCGGATGACGCAAATCAGGAAATGAAACTTTTAGGTGAGATAAATACCAAAAAAGAAATGGTGGTTGATAAATCATTTGCAGCACAACTGCCTACAAAACTCACGGCTGATTCGTCAGCTCATATTGCCTTGATCAACTACGAACCGAACCGCTTGAAGTATAGTTTTAGCTCGAAGACCGATCAGGTAGCTGTGTTCTCTGAAATTTATTATGAGAAAGGTTGGAATGCTTATATTAATGGTAAACTTGTGCCTTACGTTCGGGCAAATTATCTATTGCGTGCTATGTCGCTCAAAGCCGGTAGTTATGAGATAGAATTTAAGTTTGAGCCAAAATCGTACAGCATTGGTAATACTGTGTCGCTTATATCCTCTATTTTGCTGGTATTGGGTATAATTGGTTTCGGCTTTTTTCAATGGAAAAATTCGAAAAAAACAGCCCTAAATGCTTAAATTTAAAAATCTTTGAATAATATGACAAAACAAAGAACAAAAGTAAACAAACCAGGATTTCTAAATGTCCATTTAACATCGACTGTCAGCATGTCGTTGGTTTTGTTTTTGATCGGATTAGTCTTTCTGCTTCTGTTGGTTGCTCGCGATATGAGTACTTATGTAAAAGAAAATATTAATTTGTCGATTATTCTCGATGATGGAGTTGGTAAATCTGATGTAATCCGGTTAGAGGATTATTTAAAAGCGTCGCCGTATGCCAAAACCGTTGAATATATTTCAAAAACTGAAGCATTAAAAGATCATATTAGTAGCTTAGGAGAGAATCCTCAGGATTTTTTGGGTTATAATCCGCTGAAAGCATCGGTTGAGGTAAAGCTTCATGCTCAATATGCCAATAATGATAGCGTTGCGGTGGTGCAGTCGAAATTGAAATCATTCGCTCACATCAATCGGATAGTTTATCAAAAAGATATGGTCAGTTTAGTAAATGATAATGTAAAAAAAATTAGTTTGATCCTGCTCGGTTTGGCTGCTATTTTACTTATTGTTTCGGTTGCGCTTATTAATAATACCATTCGTCTTTCGTTATATTCCAATCGTTTTTTGATTAATACAATGAAATTGGTGGGTGCTACGCCTTGGTTTATTCGTAAGCCCTATCTGAAAAGCAGTATGATTAATGGATTGATTGCAGCTCTTATTTCGATAGCTATGATGGTTGGGGTTATTTATTTTGTACAATATCAATTTGCTATCTCCGGACTTTTCTCAGATTCAGTCAATTTTATTATTGTAGGTTTAATTGTAATTCTTGCGGGCGTTGTGCTGGCCGGCATGTCTTCTTATTTAGCTGTAGGCAAATATTTGAAAATGCATTCAAATGATATGTTCTTTATTTAGTGTTCTCTTTTTATAATTCATCAATTTAAATAACAATATGGAAAACGACAAACATTTCACGCTAGGTAAAATCAATTTGATATTGATAGCCATTGGTTTTGCAATTATCATCTTGGGTTTCGTTTTAATGACCGGTTCCTCGACCATAAAAGAATTTAATCCTGATATTTTTAGCTTTCGCCGTATTACAGTTGGCCCGATGATATCATTATTCGGTTTTGTGTCGATCATTTTTGCTATACTTTACAAACCGAAAAACAAAAAAGCATGAATTTAATTCAAACGATTATTCTAGCTATTGTTGAAGGACTAACGGAATTTTTACCTATATCGTCGACAGGTCATATGGCTTTGGTGTCGGCCTTTATGGGAATTGAAAAAAGTGATTTTACAAAGCTTTTCATAGAGAACATTCAATTTGGAACTATACTTTCGGTGATAGTGCTTTATTGGCGTAAGTTTTTTGATTTTTCAAAATTGCAATTGTACGTTAAGCTGGTAATAGCCTTTATTCCTGCAGCTATTTTGGGCGTTTTGTTTAAAAAACATATCGATCAGCTGATTGGAACTCCTTTGTTTATTGCTTGCACTATGTTTTTTGGTGGAATTGTGTTGCTTTTTGTAGATAATTGGTTTAAGAATCCAAAAATAGATTCGGAAGAAAAAGTAAGCAATAAAAATGCGCTTTATATCGGTTTTTTCCAAGTACTGGCAGTTGTTTTACCTGGTCTGAGTAGAAGTGCTGCAACTATTATTGGCGGTATGCAACAAAAACTTACCAGAAAGGCAGCGGCTGAATTCTCATTCTTTCTTGCAGTACCTACTTTAGCAGGTGCTTTTGCCAAAAGTTTGTGGGATGCATACAAAGAAACACCTGAGATTCTTACAAAACAGAATGTATCTATATTAGCAGTTGGAAATGTTATCGGTTTTATTGTTGCAATTGTAGCAATAAAGGGATTTATTTCGTTTCTGACAAAACATGGTTTCCGACTTTTTGGGTATTATCGTATAATAGTAGGGTTGATTATCATTGCGATGATAATTATGCGTGGTAATGTATTTATATTTTGATGGATTTTGTAAGAGGGGAAGTATTGTATGTGGCTAAGCCATTAAATTGGACATCGTTCAATCTGGTAAGTAAGTTGCGCTGGAAGCTTCAGAAAACTTTGAAAATGAAAAAACTGAAAGTTGGCCATGCCGGAACACTCGATCCGCTAGCTACCGGAGTCATGATAATCTGCACTGGGAAGTCGACGAAGCTTATTGAGAGTTTTCAATACCAAACGAAAGAATATATTGCCACGTTGGAACTGGGTGCAACCACGCCGTCGTTTGACTTGGAATTGCCTGTTGATGGTACCTATCCGACAGAGCATATTACCCGTAAGTTGATTGATGAAGTAATTCCACGTTTCATGGGTGAGATATGGCAGGTTCCGCCTGTTTATTCCGCTGTGAAAGTGGATGGTAAGCGTGCTTACGATTATGCCCGGGATGGGCAGGAGGTTGAACTAAAACCCAAGTTGTTGGTTATAGATGAGATCGAAGTGTTGGATTTCACACTTCCCGTTCTTAAAATTAGAGTAGTGTGCAGCAAGGGAACTTATATTCGGGCTTTGGCACGTGATATTGGTTTGGCTTTAGGAAGTGGTGCGCATTTAATTGGTTTGGAAAGAACCCGCATTGGCGATGTGAAATTAGAAGATTGCTGGCAGATTGATGATTTGGTTTTGCACGTAGAACAAGAAATCCTGAACAGCCAGCAGTCAGATGTGAGCAGAGAACTGTGACCGTTGATGGTTGCACTATTTGTAATTAGTATAAAAAAGAAACAATTAAACAATAAAATATGAAGTTATCAAAGTTTAAATTCAAGTTACCGGAAGAGCTTATTGCCCAATATCCGGCAAAACATCGCGACGAATCGCGTTTAATGGTGGTGCATCGCAAGACCGGAGAAATTGAACACAGAGCGTTTAAAGATGTACTTGAATACTTTAACGAAAATGATTTATTTATTTTCAACGATACGAAGGTTTTTCCAGCCCGATTGTATGGCAATAAAGAGAAGACAGGTGCTCAAATTGAAGTTTTCTTATTGAGGGAATTAAACCATGAAATGCGCCTTTGGGACGTATTGGTTGAACCTGCCCGAAAAATCCGTATAGGGAATAAGTTATACTTTGGTGAAGACGATTCTATTGTTGCCGAAGTGATTGATAACACTACTTCACGTGGACGTACATTACGTTTCTTGTTTGACGGAACACACGAAGAATTCAAAAAAGGCCTTTATTCGTTAGGCGAAACTCCACTTCCGCGTAACATAACCCGTGAGGTAGAGCCGGATGATGCAGATCGTTTTCAAACTATTTTTGCTAAAAATGAAGGAGCTGTTTCGGCACCTGCAGCTGGTATGCACTTTAGCCGTGAGTTGCTTAAACGCATGGAAATTAAAGGAATTGAGTCAGCGTTCCTTACTTCGCATATGAGTTTGGGAAATTTCCGTGAAATCGATGTGGAGGATTTGACAAAGCATAAAATGGATTCGGAACAAATGTCTGTACCTGTTGAAACTGTTGATAAGGTAAATAAGGCTCATACAGAAAATAGAAATATCTGCGCTGTAGGTGTAACAGTTATGCGTGCATTGGAAACCGTTGTGGGTACCGAAGGAAAAATCAAACCATACGATGGATGGACGAATAAGTTCATTTTTCCTCCTTATGACTTTACAGTGGCTAATGCCATGATCACGAACTTCCATTTGCCATATTCTACTTTGATAATGCTTACGGCTGCTTTTGGTGATTATGATTTAATCATGAAGGCATATGATGTTGCGATCAAAGAAGGCTATAAATTTGGTGTTTATGGTGATGCAATGTTGATTATCTAGAATTTATTTTTGCTGATCATATTGAAATGCAGAGTTACATAATTTGTAAACTCTGCATTTTTTGTTTACTAACCAGGCTTCAGGATATTTCTAGGTTAAATATCAGCGCTTTTAACCACACGTCGTTTAATTTATTCATAAATTTGAGTACATAAATAAACTTTTAGGCGTTGTAAATGAAAAGTATGTTAATCAGTTGTCTGTGTACAGTCTATGCACTGCCTGATAAGTATTTCGGAATAAGTTTTTCACATAAAGTATATATCGACAGAGGATTATTTGATGATTTGGTAATTACAGTAACATGTCTGAACGTAGAGTAATAAATAACATTAACGAGGATTACGAGTTGTGGGAGAGTTTTAGAAATGGCAATGAGAAGGCTTTTTCCGAAATTTTTAATGCGCACGTCCAAGTGTTATTCAGATATGGGATTAAATTTATTACCGACGAGGAAATGGTGAAGGATTCTATTCAGGAATTATTTATCAAGCTCTATCATAATCGTCAAAATCTGAGTGCAACAGATAATATACGTCTCTATCTTTTTCGTGCATTGAAGAATAAATTAATTGATGCGCTTTACTCCCGTAAAGATACAGTCTCCTTATCCTCTACAGTTTTACCATTCGAAATAGCTAATCCAGAGGAACCTGACCTGGAGGATGACTGGGATAGAATTGTTCAAAAATCACGTTTAAAGAAAGGTATACAGGCCCTTACTGCACGCCAACGTGAAGCTATTTATTTAAGATATACAATGGACATGTCGCTCGAAGAGATTAGTTCGTTATTAGAAATGAATTATCAATCGGCCAGAAACCTGATTCATCGTTCGGTTGAGAAACTCCGTAAAGAGTTGCTGTTGAATTTGGTTTTGATTATCTATCTAATGGTTAGCTGAATGAAAATGATTTAATCGTTGAAATGAGAGGATTGTATTGTTAGTAGGGAGCAAGTTCAGAAATATTTCAGTCTATTGAATTTTCTTTTGAAAAATTGAGTACATATGTTTTAAATGTACCGTTAGCACAATAAAGGTTGTAAGATTAGTTTTTTTAAGTAGGCAGAATGAAAAATTTTAACTCGTATAATGATTATGAAATAGAGCAATGGCTGGAAGATGCTGACTTTATTCGATGGATAAAAAATCCAACGGAAGAGTCAAATGAATTCTTCACGGCTTTAATGGCAAATGATGCCCAGCGAGCCCAGAAGATGGGGGCAGCTGCGTATATATTGCAAGGGATTGTAAAGAATGAGCCGACATTGAGTGCAGAATCGAAGGATGAAATGTGGGAGAATATAGAATTAAGTACAATTCGTCGGTCAGGTACCAGAAGGAGTTTCAATTATTGGATGAAGATTTCTTCTATTGCTGCTGGCGTTTTTCTGGTTGTAGGATTGGCTTCTTATTTCTTTTTTGGAGTGAATCGGGATTTAGATTATAAAACAATTGCTGCTAAGATGTCAGTTGATTCAGTGTCGGAAATCAGGTTGCTGATGCCTGATAAATCGCAGATCACTTTATCGAACAGAGCTGAAGTAATTTTAGGTAATAGTGGTGAAATGACCCTTCGTTCGTCAAAAGGTGATCATGTAAAATTGAATCAGAGCGAATTTTCGGAAAAACAATTCGGACAATTGATAGTACCTAAAGGAAAAAGAGCTTCGATGATTTTTGCAGATGGATCACGCGTTACGGTTCGTCCCGGGAGTAAAGTTGTTTTCCCAACCGCATTTGCACAAAAACAACGGGAGATTTATGTTCAGGGCGAGGCTTTTCTGGAAGTTTCAAAGAATAAGAAACGTCCATTTATTGTAAAAACAGAATTGATGGATGTTCAGGTTTTAGGAACCAGCTTTGACGTTTCTGCATATCCGAGTAAAAATGAACAGTCGGTAGTTTTGGTTACAGGTTCGGTCAAAGTGAGATCAGGAGCCAGGAGTGATGAGACCAGAATAGTTCCAAATCAGCGCTATTCATACGACAAAACAAATCAATTACAGTCGGTTAATGAAGTTGATGTGTTTCCATATATTAGCTGGAAGGATGGAATTCTTTCATTTAATAGCGAGAATCTTGGGTCGGTGCTTGATAAATTGAGCAGTTATTATGGTGTTCAATTTGATTATGAGCGGAATGCACTTGCCGAAATTCATTTGACAGGAAAACTTGATTTGAATAACGATGTGGATGGGGCATTAAAAGTAATTGCCACTATTAGTCAAATACAATATAAACACATGAAGAAGTCAATTAAAATAGATGTCAAACCTTAAATCAATAAAAAATATGCAGAAATGAAATACTAATACATAAAAAATGCCGGGAAATATTGAGACTATTCCCCGGCGGTGACTTTGAAAAACAAGTCTAAAACAAGTAATCTTATATTATTATCAAAATCGTTGTAAAAATATGAAAAAAAGTGATTCTCTATATCTTGTTAAGGGAAGAATCTATCATTCGTTACGAATTTTTAGTATTCTAATCTCCATTTTTCTTTTAACCGGAACTGTTTCGGCAAAAAAGTCTGTACCATACAGCCAACAAACCCGTATATCGCTCACAATAAAGAATAAAACAATAAAAGATGTTTTTCGTGAAATTGAAAGCAAAAGCCAGTTTATTTTTATTTTTAATGATAAAGTAATTGATGCAAAAAAGAAAATCAGCGTTACCGCCAGCGATGAGACAATTGACCAGATTTTACTGAAAGTATTGGCAGGAACTAATGCGACTTACAAAATCAGTGACCGTCAAATCATTATTTTAAACTTGAATGATCCAAAAAAGGAAAGCGGCAGTGTCGATAATTCGGCCTCGACTACTGTCAGTGGAGTTGTTCTGGATTTCAATAATCAACCATTAGCCGGCGTTACTATTTCTTCTAAAGGGACTTCCGTAGTAGTTGTATCTGACAAGAATGGACAATTCTCAATCAAAGCACCGATAAATTCTATTCTGGCACTTTCTTATATCGGATTTAAACAACAAGAAGTGAGGATAAACAAAGAGTCATTGAGAATTGAAATGGCCGAGGATTCCAAATTGATGGATGAAGTTGTTGTGGTAGGTTATGGGTTGGTGAAAAAAAATGATTTAACCGGTGCTGTATCTTCGTTAAAAGAAAGAGATTTCAACAAAGGAGTTGTAACTTCACCTACCGATATGATTCAAGGTCGGGTGTCGGGTGTAGCTGTGACTAATAGCGGAGGAGAGCCTGGTGCCGGTGTGTCTGTTCGTATCCGTGGGGCAAACTCTATTCGTTCCGGTCAGGATCCATTATATGTTGTTGACGGAATTCCATTAGACATTACTGATATTCAACCTGCAGGTGCTGCAATTACCGGCGTTGGTGATTCTGGAAATAAGAATCCGCTCAATTTCTTAAACCCGGATGATATTGAATCGATTGATGTTTTGAAAGATGCTTCAGCAACTGCAATTTACGGTTCGCGCGGAGCAAATGGTGTGGTACTTGTTACGACTAAAAAAGGTAAAGAAGGAAAGACTACTATCAATTATTCTGCTTATGCCGGATTTTCAACTTTGCCATCTAAATATTCAGTTCTTAATGCTTCTGAATATAATGCTGCCCGCATAACTAAAGGACTTGCAGCCGATGATAAAGGATATAATACCGACTGGCAGGATCAAATCTTTCGCACTGCATTTACTCACAACCATGCAGTTTCCTTTGGTGCCGGAAATAGAAATTCCAACTATCGGGCTTCTTTGAGTTACATGAAAGAAGATGGTATCATTAAAAAAACCGGAATGGAAAAATATACCGGTAGAATTAATGCTTCATTGAAAGGGCTTAAAGATCATTTGTTATTGGAATTTGGACTAACAGCCGCACGAACTAACGACCAACGTGCTCCGCTAGGTCAAAGTGGAGGTGTGGAAGGTGATTTATTGTTATCTGCCTTAAAATCAAATCCGACTTATCCTGTTTACAATGCCGATGGTACATTTTATCAGGTAAGTAATCAGGTTCGCAATCCGTTATCTATGATATCGTTGACTAATGATAATACACAAACTGATCGTTTGTTGGCAAATGTTACCGGAACTCTTTCTCTTTTCAAAGGTTTGAACTACAAGATGAATGTAGCATTTGACCAAACAAAAGCCGTTCGAAAAGTAGATCAGAATTATCAACTTTCATATCTTTCGGATGGTGGAACCGTAGATATTAATAATGTTGAAGCAGGAAGTAGCTTGATTGAGAATTACCTGACTTACGATTTTAGTCCGGCAGCAAATCATAAAGTTAGTCTTTTGGCTGGTCAATCCTACCAACGCTTTAAAATTTACACGTATGGTTTGTCTGAAACCGGTTTTTATACAAACGATATTGAGTATATCAACAGCCTGGCTTTGTCTGAAAAAAGCGATCAGGCAGCGGTTACTTCGGGTGTAACTATCAATGAACTGCAATCATTCTTTGGCAGGCTAAATTATAACTTGTTGGATAAGTACCTTTTGACAGCTAATTTCCGTGCTGATGGTTCTACAAAATTCGGATCAAATAATAAATATGGTTATTTCCCGTCTACAGCTTTAGCATGGCGCATGAGTGAAGAAGAATTCATCAAAAGATTGAATGTATTCAGCAATTTGAAAATGCGTTTAGGTTGGGGTATTACGGGTAATCAGGAAATTCCATCTAAAATATCCCAAGCTTCTTTGGGTACCACCTCAGGGGCAGTATTGGATGGAGGCACTTCTGTAACTCCGGGCATTACAGTGGTAAGAACTCCAAATCCGGATCTTAAATGGGAAACAACTTCCCAATTTAACGGTGGGTTTGATTTTGACTTCTTTCATGGCCGTTTGAGTGGATCGATTGACCTTTATTCTAAATCAACTTCGAATATCCTGTTACAAGTTGCTTCTACCATGCCATCTCCAGCAGCCCAGGTTTGGGAAAATGTTCCTGGCATGAAAATCTCGAATAAAGGTATCGAACTTTCGTTGAATGGGGTATTGATTTCTAAAAAAGACTTTACCTGGAATGTAGGTGGAAACTTCTCTACGTATAGCAATCGTGTTTCAAACATGAATGTGTCTTCAATCCCCACTGATTATCCGAGCGGCCCCGGAATTACCGGAACAGCTTCTCAGCTTATCATGAATAATGAAGCTATAGGAACTTTCTACGGTTATAGATTCCTCGGTTTTGATGCCAATGGTAAAAGTATATTTAAAACAGATGCTGCAGGTAAACCTGTGAAAGAAGTTATCGGACATGCTTTGCCTAAGTTTACGTATAATTTTACAACCAATGTTGCCTGGAAACGATTTGATTTAAGCCTTAATTTTAATGGGGTATATGGAAATGATGTGTACAACAACCTAGCTAACATTATGAACCAGTCCACCTTGTTCTCTAGCGGTTGGAATACCACTGCATCAGCTATAAAATCGACAGAATCATTGACCAATGTACTTGACTATTCAAGCCGTTTTATCGAAAGTGGTTCTTACCTGCGTTTATCGAATGCTACAGTGGGATATAATGTACAATTGCCACGTGCTAGTTGGCTATCCCGTCTTCGCGTTTATGCATCAGGCAACAATTTATTCACTATTACCAAATACAGTGGTTATGACCCAGAAGTAAGTGCTCAACGTTATACCAATGGTGTGCCTTCAATTGGCGTAGGATGGACATCATATCCGAAAGCAAGGGTTTTTACTGTTGGTGTGAATGCTGAATTTTAATCATATAAAATTATAAATCTTATGAAACAACTTCATATATTTCTGATAATACTTCTTTTGGGCAGCGTGTCGTGTACCAATTTGAAAGAAGAAATTCTCGACGAGCAAGATGGAAACAGCGTTGTTGCTAATCCCGATAATGTGGGTATGTTAGTTGCTCCAACATATGCATTTCTACGTGATTTGCAAAGTAGAGGCGCGGGTTGGTTGGTGCAAGAAAGTGTGACTGACGAAGTGGCTTTCCCAACACGTGGAGCCAATTGGAATAGTGCCGATTACCGAACTTTATTTACACATGACTATACATCTACAAACGGTTATATTAAAAATACCTGGAATAGTTACCTGATTGGTTTTACGAAGTGTAACATTGCGTTGCAGAATATGGCGAAGATGACACAGACGGATGAAATCAAGGAATATACTGCCGAAGTCAAATTTATCCGGGCTTTGTCCATGTATTTGCTTAATGACTGTTTTGGACAGATGCCTTTCCGTGAATCGTCGGAGACAGATTATTTTCAGAACCCTACCATCCTGAATCGTTCTCAGACTGTGGCTCGTATCATTAGCGACCTGAATGAAGTAATTCCGGTGTTGAAATTGAAAGGCGAAGTTCCTTACGGGCGTATAACCAAAGCAGCAGCGCAAACATTGTTAGCTAAAGTCTATCTTAATTACCAGGTTTATACCGGAACTGCCCCTAACTTTACTGATGGTACCGGCAAATGGGATGAAGTAATTTCGCTTTGCGATGAAATTATAAGTTCCGGTAAATATGTGCTGGCTGATGATTTCTGGAAACTTTATATGGCAGATAATGCGTCCTATTCAGATCAAACAGAAACTATTTTACCCATTATTTATGATACGACTACAGGTATTGGCGGTATTCCATGGGTAAACATGACGTTGGATTACAACCAGACATTTGGCAAGTATACCAGCTTGTGGAATGGATGTTGCACGACTCCAACATTCGTTGCAACCTGGGATCAGACTGACCCCCGCTTCAGCGACAACCGTTTGAAAAGCCAGACCGGATTTAATCTGGGCCTTTTGATTGGACAACAATACAGTCCAGCCGGAGTTGCTCTTAAAACCAAAGATGGAGGGCGTCCGTTGATTTTTACAACAGATTTCAGTATTGCAAATTCATTGGAAGAACAAGGTGTTCGTGTTGTAAAATATGCTCCAAACCCAACAACGGTAAATCCCGGAGGCAGTGATAATGATTTTCAATATTATCGTTTGGCTGATATTTACCTGATGAGAGCTGAAGCCAAATTCCGCAAAGGTGATGTTTCGGGTGCGCTTATAGATATTAATACACTTCGTACCAAAAGAAATGTAGCTGTTTATGCTCAGTCTGATCTTTCATTGGATAAGATACTAAATGAACGTGGTTACGAATTTTATTGGGACAATTGCCGCCGTAACGACTTGGTTCGTTTTGGTAAATACTGTAATGACCGTTACCAGAAGACGAATGAGACTGATTATCACAGAATTTTGTTGCCAATTCCTCAGGTAGCTTTAGAGTCAAATAACCAATTGACTCAGAATCCCGGATATTAACACTTCCTATTAATCGGTCGAGAAATTGACCATTAGTTTATCAAATAAGATAAGAGAGCAACCACTCTCTTATCTTATTCAATGCTTCGTGCGTATTATTGATCAACTCCAATGAAAAAAACGTTTCTTTTATTTGCCGCATTTTTCTCGTTGATTGCTTCGGCTCAACGTTTCAAACCGGCACCTGAGTGGCTTAAGACAGCCGCATTTTACCAGATTTATCCGCAAAGTTTTAAAGATACCGACGGAGATGGAATTGGTGATATTAACGGTATTATTTCCAAACTGGATTATCTGAAATGGTTGGGAATTGATGCCCTTTGGCTAAACCCTTGTTTTGAATCTTCTTATCAGGATGCCGGATATGATGTGACTGATTTTTACCGCGTAGCAAAGCGATATGGCACGAACGCTGACCTGAAACGCTTGTTTACAGAAGCCCATAAGCGTAAAATGCGGGTTTGCCTGGATTTGGTGGCAGGTCATACTTCCATCGATCATCTCTGGTTTAAGGCTTCGCAATCGGCAACACGCAATGAACTTTCAGACCGGTATATCTGGACCAATGATTCTACTGTGAAACCCGAAAGACATGTATCGGGCAAGTTTGAACGAAACGGAACATACCGGAAAAACTTTTTCGATTGCCAGCCTGCATTGAACTATGGTTTCGGGAAACCTGATCCTACTCAGCCCTGGCAACTGCCGGTGACTGCGGAAGGACCTCAGAAAACCCGTAAGGAATTGATGAAGATCATGGATTTTTGGATGACGATGGGCTGCGATGGTTTCCGTGTAGATATGGCGCCATCATTGATTAAAAATGATCCGGAACGGGTCGAAACCAATAAACTCTGGGCTGAAATCCGCCATCATTTCCAACAGAAATTTCCCGAAGGAATTCTGATTGCCGAGTGGGGAAATCCGGCACGAGCCATCAAGGCTGGGTTTATGATGGATTTTATTATTCATTTGGGTAATGATGGTTACAGCTCGTTGTTTTTCAACAAAGAAGGTACATACCGGCATGATACCTGTTATTTTAATGTAGAAGGAAACGGGACCCCTACAACCTTTGTGGATTATTATTTGGAACAGCTTAAAAATGTTGGTGACAGTGGTTATGTGTGTGTACCTACGGCTAATCATGATTTTCAGCGTCCCAATTGCGGAACCAGAAACACGGAGGCGCAGTTGAGAACTGTGACAGCATTTTTGATGACCATTCCAGGCGTTCCGCTTTTTTATTATGGTGACGAAATTGGGATGAAATTCATTCCTGGCTTGCCTAACAAGGAAGGCAGTCAGTTGACTAAAGGCAATCGTGCTGGCTCGCGGACTCCTATGCAATGGGATAGTTCATCTAAAGCCGGATTCTCGACGGCAAGTCTTGATAAATTCTATTTACCGATCGATTCATCGGCTTATCGCCCAAATGTAGAATCGGAGATGGCAAACCCGTCGTCCCTGCTTCATTTTAACCGTTACTTGTTGCAATTACGAAAACAATATCCGGCTTTAGGTACGCGTGGTGCTATCCGGTTTTTGTATGCCGAAGCAAATAAATATCCACTTGTGTACGAACGTAGCGCCAATGGACAACGATTTGTAATTGTGATCAATCCGTCGGGGAAAAGCGTACAGGTAGATTGTCCTCTTTCAGGAACAATAAAAGAATTTAAACCTGTTTTAGTGGATAAAGTTTCGCTAATCCTGGTGAATAATAAACTGCAAATAAAAGCAGATGCAGTTACATATGGTATTTTTAAGGTTATAGAATAAGGTGTTTTTTAGATTGTGTTGTTTAGTTTGTTTTTATTGAGAAAATGACTCTGTTGGTTGAAATGGTAATAGTTACAAGATTGATTAATTAGATTTAGCCGTTGACTTAAGTGATTTGTTATAATTATCTTTTCTCCAATGGAGTTATTTTAACTTTCGTTTTTCTAGAATAAAACTAAGGTATTTTTTTGGCAGGTTAAGCTGCCGCTTTGTAAGCATGAAAAAGATTGTATTCGCATTCATAGTTGGATGTTTGTTTCTTTCCCCGAAACTACCTGCGCAAGATCCATGGAAGATTACCGCAGATAGTATTAACTCTCAGAATTATTACGGTATTTCGGTTGCCAATGGAATGATTGGTATTGTTTCGTCGCCGGAACCGCTTAAAGTAAAAAATGTCGTTCTCTCCGGGCTGTACGATCAATATGGTCGGGGAAGGGTGAGTAATTTTATACAAGGATTCAATTTGCTGAATCTGAAACTGTATATCAACGGTCGTTTGGTAACAGATGAATCAGTATCTAACTTTCACCAAGAACTGGATATGCACCAGACAATGTTTATAAGCTCTTTTGATCTTGGCGACCAGGCAACGGTAAAGTATAGTTATAGTGCATTACGCCATTTACCATACTGTGTTTTGGAAAATGTAGAAGTGATTGCAAAGAAACCTCTGAGCCTCACCGCGGTGAATGTGATGGAAACGCCTGATGCCTTGCGCGACTCGAAATTTACCTATAACGAAATAAACCGGAAGCACATTGGCATTCAGCTGATGACTTCGCAGGCTAAAAGTCCTACCGGAAAGCTGGCTATCTGCGCTACGACCTCCTTTGCCTTTACCGAAAAACGGGGTGAAGAACCCAATGTGATACACGAGATGCCCGACAATAACCTGCATCAAATGAAATTCTCCAAAGCTGTAAAAGCCGGTGATACCTATCGCTTCTCGTTGGTTGGCACCACGCTCTCGTCGGCTCATTCTGCCGATCCGTACAACGAAGCGGAACGGTTGACCATTTTTGCACGACTCGAGGGGGTGGATCGGTTAATGAAAATGCATCAGGCGGCCTGGGAGCAGCTTTGGGCAAGCGACATTCAGATTGATGGCGATAAGCAAGCACAACAGGACGTTCATAGTATGTTATACCATCTTTATTCATTTACCAATGCAGGTTCAGGGTTGTCGGTTTCGCCGATGGGCTTGTCGGGATTGGGCTACAACGGACATGTGTTTTGGGATGCCGATACATGGATGTTCCCCGTTCTTGCCGTGTTACATCCCGAGCTAGCCCGTTCGATGGTGGAATATCGGTTTAATCGTTTGCCGGCAGCGCGCGATAATGCCTATGCGCATGGTTACAAAGGAGCCATGTTCCCGTGGGAAAGTGCCGACAGTGGGGTAGAGGAGACGCCTGTTTGGGCGTTGGCCGGTCCGTTCGAACATCATATTTCGGCCTGTGTGGCGTTGGCTGCCTGGCAATATTACTGCGTAACGCAAGATGTGGAGTGGTTGCGCGAGAAAGGTTGGCCGATTATTTCCGAAACAGCAGACTTTTGGGTGAGCCGTGCTGAGCGAAATGGGAAAGGCGAATATGAAATTAAAAATGTAGTGGCTTCCGACGAATGGGCCGAGAACGTGGATAATGATGCGTTTACCAATGCGTCGGCTCAGGTGAACCTGCGCAATGCAGTTGTGGCAGCAGCGGTATTGAAGCAGGCGCCTAAGCCTGAATGGAAGATGGTGGCTGACAAGCTCGTTTTCAACAAACTTCCCAATGGCGTAACGCGCGAACATGCCACGTATAATGGCGAAAACATAAAACAAGCGGACGTAAATCTATTGGCCTATCCACTTTTGGTCATTAAAGATACAGCGCAAATACGGAAAGACTTGAATTATTACGAAGTGCGTGTGCCCGAGAGAGGAACGCCTGCTATGACACAGGCTATTTTCTCCCTGCTTTACACACGACTTGGTAATGCCGATAAAGCTTATCATTTTTTTGAAGATGCTTACCGCCCTAACCTGCTTCCGCCTTTTCGGGTAATTGCCGAGACGAAAGGCGGCGACAACCCCTATTTCCTGACCGGCGCAGGCGGTGTGTTGCAAGCTGTATTGATGGGATTTGGCGGACTGGATATTACACCCAAAGGCATTATCCAACATAAAACAATTCTGCCCAAACACTGGAAATCGTTGGTGATAACTGGTGTCGGAAAAGATAAATCAACCGTAACGGTACGAAAATGAACCTCACATAAATAATTTGGCTCCGGCAACTATAATGGGCAGCGCCAAATTACATCAATCATAATTATAGACCGCAAAAAGTAGTTGGGTAGCTTAATGTATTTTAGGCTATCAGCCTTTTTTGTGTCTTTTTCAGAACAACTGTATTTAAAAACAACATAATTATTTATCAAAAATCATGGACAAAATGAAAACAACCGAATTGGACAATGTGGTAGTTCGTTTCTCGGGCGACTCGGGCGATGGAATGCAACTTACCGGAACATTATTTTCCAATCTTTCGGCCATTTTAGGAAACGAAATCTCTACTTTCCCCGATTTTCCCTCCGAGATACGTGCCCCACAGGGAACGCTGGGTGGTGTGTCGGGATTTCAGGTACATCTTGGATCAAGCAAAATCTATACACCGGGCGACGATGCCGATGTGTTGGTGGCAATGAACCCCGCAGCGCTGAAGGTAAACGCGAAAGCCATCAAAAAAGGCGGTGTGATTATTTACGATGTGGATTCGTTCGAAAAATCGGACTTTGAGAAAGCAGCCTTTACCACGGAGAATCCGTTTGAGGAACTGGGTATTTCGGAAAGCATTCAATTGATACCTGCTCCGCTGTCGTCGCTCACGCAAAGCAGCCTGGAAGGTTTCGGGTTTGATAATAAAACCGTATTGCGCAGCAAGAACATGTTTGCGTTGGGATTGATTTGCTGGTTATTCAACCGCCCCATCGATCAGGCCATTCATTTCCTGACCAATAAATTCGGCAAAAAGCCAACCTTGCTTCAGGCCAATGTAAAAGTATTGACCGACGGTTTCAACTATGGCAACAATTTACATCTCACTATTTCGACTTATGTGATCGACAAATCGCACGAAACCCCGAAAGGAAAATATACTAGCATCAGCGGTAACAAAGCTACTGCCTGGGGATTGATTGCCGCTGCGCAAAAAGCCGGACTGCAATTGTTCCTCGGAAGTTACCCCATCACACCTGCCACCGACATTATGCACGAACTTACGGCCCGCAAAGATATGGGCGTAAAAGTGGTTCAGGCCGAAGATGAGATTGCGGGTATCACCACTTCTATTGGCGCAGCCTTTGCCGGAAGTCTGGCGGTGACCAACACATCAGGCCCGGGGCTGGCATTGAAATCGGAAGCTATCGGGTTGGCTGTGATGGCCGAATTGCCCTTGGTGATTATCGATGTGATGCGCGGTGGTCCGTCAACCGGCATGCCGACAAAGACCGAACAAACCGACCTGTTGCAAGCCCTTTACGGACGCAACGGCGAAAGCCCCGTGGTGGTACTGGCTGCCGGAACTCCCGACGACTGTTTCCACTACGCCTACATGGCCAGTAAAATAGCTTTGGAGCACATGACTCCGGTTATCCTGTTGACTGATGCCTTTATCGGTAACGGAACATCGCTGTGGAAACTGCCAAAGTTGGCCGAACTTCCCGCGATAAAACCAAACTATGTGAAACCGGAGATGGAAGGTTGCAAGGTAACGGCACGCGACGAAGTATCGAAAGCGCGTTACTGGAGTGTGCCGGGCATGGAAGGATTCGGGCACCGCAACGGCGGACTGGAAAAAGATTACGAAACCGGATGTATTGCCACCGAACCATTGAACCACGAGAAAATGGTGAATGCCCGCCAGGCAAAGGTGGAGTATGTGAGTAAGTTCTTGCCCGAACTGAAAGTAGAAGGTGATGAAACTGCCGACATGCTGGTGATCGGTTGGGGTGGTACGCACGGACACCTGATGAGTGCGGTAACTAACCTGAACAAGGCTGGAAAGAAAATAGCGCTGGCACATTTCAACTACATCAACCCATTGCCTAAAAACACAATTGAAGTAATCCAACGCTATAAAAAAGTGGTGGTGTGCGAACTGAACAGCGGACAATTTGCCACCTTCCTGCGCTCGAAAGTACCGGGAGTGGAATTCATGCAATACAACAAAGTGCAGGGACAACCTTTCACGGTAGCTGAGTTGGAAGCAGATTTTAGCGAGTTGATGTAGAACCCGAAAAAACCACCCCTAAATCCCCTAAAGGGGACTTGAGTATGCTTCGCCGCATGATTCTCATACTAAATTCAATATGATTTTTACCCCGGAGGGGTTGAATGTGAATAACCCCCGTTATAACCGGGGGCTCAGATACTCCTCACACAACAACCCCGGAGGGGTTGAACCGGAATACAAAAAAACTAATTTCAAATTATGGAAACAACAAAAACATTACAATATACAGCCAAAGATTTTAAAAGCGACCAGTATGTGCGCTGGTGCCCCGGCTGTGGCGACCATGCCGTGCTGAACTCATTACAAAAAGTGATGGCCGAACTGGGCGTGGCTCCTCATAACACAGCCGTCATTTCGGGTATCGGTTGCTCGTCGCGTTTGCCTTATTATACCAGCAGCTACGGTTTTCACACCATCCACGGGCGTGGAGCGGCAGTGGCAACAGGTGTAAAAGTGGCTAATCCGGAACTCACCGTTTGGCAGATTACCGGCGACGGCGATTGTCTGGCCATTGGTGGAAATCATTTTATCCACAGCGTGCGCCGCAACGTGGATGTAAACGTGTTGCTGTTCAATAACCAGATTTACGGACTCACCAAAGGACAATATTCACCCACTACCAAAAAAGGTTTTGTCACCAAGTCGTCGCCTTTCGGGACAGTAGAGCGCCCTTTTCGTCCTGCCGAACTTACCTTTGGGGCACGCGGTACTTTCTTTGCCCGCTTGCTGGATGTGGATCTGAAAACGGCCCAGCTCTGCATGACGGCTGCTGCCCGACACAAAGGAACATCGGTGGTAGAGTGTCTGGTGAACTGCGTTATCTTCAACGACGGTGCCCACGGCTGGTTGGCACAAAAGGAAAACCGTGCCGACCGCACCATCGTGTTGGAACATGGCAAACCAATGATATTTGGGAAAAATCGCGATAAAGGATTGGTGCTCGACGGCTTCAATCTCCGGGTGGTGACTATTGGCGAAGGTGGCGTGACCGAAAACGATATTTTGGTACACGATGCTGCTTGTGAAGACAGCACGCTTCACCTGAAACTGGCCATGATGGAAGGCCCCGACCTGCCGATTGCCATGGGTGTGATCCGCGATGTGGAAGAAGAAACCTACGATGCAGCTGTAGAAGCCCAGATAGCCGAAGTGCAGGCCAAATCGAAAGTAAAAAACTTCGACGACCTGATGGCTACCTGCGAGCAATGGGATATGTAATTGCGCATTAGGATAAACAATAAACCGGCTAAACTTCATCATTGAGGTTTAGCCGGTTTGTTTTTATATTGCCCCTTCAGGGCGTTATGTTTGTGGTTTGCATTTTTCCCCAAGGCGTTGTCCTTTCAGGACGTTGCCATTGGGCTGGGTTATGCTGGGCCTTCGGCCCGAAGACGTGTGCAATTCAATTTGTGAATTGAAGAACGTTTTTTGAATAGCCTTTAGCCTCTGTTACTCTTTTTGTAATCTTAGGGCTGAAAGCCCTGTATATGCTAGCCCAAGGTAAAGCCATGAAATGGCGGCGCCTTGGGTGAATGATTAGGTCATGCAATTTGCGGGCTGAAAGCCCAACATGTTTTGTCCGGGACAAATCCATGAACCGACATATAAATCAAATTCCCATGTCCATACCTAATAAAAATTTCCCCCACCACTCATGGTGGCAGGGGAGAATCAGATTATTTGCTTTCGGGTGCGGGTGGTATTTCTTTTCCGCCTTGCATGGCATGATATTTTTTACGGTAATCATCCAGTTTGTAGAAAAGGGCTATGATATGCTCGTTGGGTGTGAGGTTGACGACTTGCTCCACAACGATACAAAATGTATTATAACTTTCCACGACGGCTGGTTTCAGCGAGCTGCCAGATATTTTATGCTCAGAGGCTTCATCATTCCGTGATTTGTACATAACATCGAAAGCGTTGTTTTGGGTTTCGAGTGCTGTAAATTTCAGGTCGATGCCCAAGGCTCGTGCGGCTTCTGTCAGTTCGGGATTGGAATTATATTTGCCAGCCATTTCGGAGAATATGCCTGTTTTAGTATTCAGCGGAAGCGTTGCAGCATCCCAATATGGGGTCAGGAATAATTTGAGCTTTTGAGCAAAAGCTTTTTTTATTTCGTCGCTGCCTTTTTTGTAGAAAATGACGGTACGATTAATTTCAGCGGCCGTGGCATTCCGGTTTTTATCCAATGGCTGGAGATTATCGGTAAACTCGCTTTTTTGATTTTTGTTTATTTGTTGTCCGAAATTTTGATTGTTGATGGTCATCTGATTTAGTGCCGCATTGATAATTTCACCCAGATAGGATTGGACAGGAGTGGCAATTTCGATAGACGATTTGACAAGGGAATAAACGTTATTGATGTTCATCCCATTAACGTGCAACGAAGAAAAATAAATTTTACTCATAAAGTGTTTTTTTAGTATTGAGAATTGAAAATAAAATGTCTGGTTAAGATGAAAATAGCAACTGTATCCCAAAAAATGATCTGCACATTGCAGATTAACCAATTGTTGCCTGGCGGAGGTTCTGCACGTTGCAGATTAACCAATGGATGCCCGGCGGAGGTTCTGCATGTTGCAGATTAACCAATCGATGTCCGGCGGAGCTTCTGCAAATTGCAGATTAACTAACGGATGTCCGGCGGAGGTTCTGCATGTTGCAGATGGTTCAACGGTATTCCAACAGAAGTTCTGCAACGTGCAGCTGGTTATAAACTCTATTTCTGTTGCAGCATTTCGATAGCAGCAGGTCAAAACCTGTTCTTTCTGTAAATAGATGAACCGGTTTTGGGTGTTTCAAAGATTATTTACGCAGCAAATATAATAAGTTAATCCGAATAATTAGTAATGTTAGACGTATTATTTTTTAAACTACTTACGTAAAATTGTATAAACGCGCTGTAGGTGGGTTTTCACGCATTTACGCCTGGGATGGGTAAGTTCCAACTCGCCTCATACACGGCGGAAACGGAATTCCGCCATCCTCGGGTTCAGGATGGCAAAATAATATAATATAAGTAAGGTGCAGCGCACCGAACGAAGGGTAACATACTAATTGATTCAGTTTCTATCAAGGGCTTTGATTGGCTGTCTGTATAGGTTTTGCCTCCCTTAGTAGCATAGAGCATCTGTAGTTTTTCCCTTATTCGGAATGCCGGAAACAAAAAGAGACGCGATCAAATCGCGTCTCTTTTTGTTTGAATAAATCTGTCTTACTCGTTCATATTCGTTTCGTCCGGCATAGGCATATCTTCGGGCATGTCCATGTTTTGTTCCGAGGAATCAACCGCCGTAGTGTCGGGTCTCAGGTAAGTGTGGCACGAATAATTGCGTGAGATCGGTTCTTTCGGCTTGGTCGGGAACTTGCCGCGGTAGCGTTTCAGGCTCTCGTCTTTCAATACTTTTTCCATAAACATGGCAAAGATAGGCAACGCGGTGCGGCTTCCCTGTCCGAGTTCGCCGGTGCGGAAGTGTACGCTGCGGTGCTCGCCACCAACCCACGCACCACCAATCAGTTTCGGTGTAACCCCGATATACCACGCGTCCGAGTGGTTCGATGAAGTTCCGGTTTTTCCACCAAAGTCGGTGTTGTAGTGGAACAGATCCCAGCTCCACAGCGCTTGCGAAGTTCCGCCGGGTTCGGTCATACCGCCTTTCAGCATTTCGGTCATCAGCCAGGCCGTTTCGTACGGGATAACGCGTTTTTGCACCGTTTTCTTTTCGTATATCACGTTGCCGTCCTTATCTTCAATGCGCGAAACCATGATCGGTTCGTGGTAATTCCCTTCGTTCACCACCGTGCCAAATGAGTTTACCATTTCCAGCAGCGAAACGTCCGACGAGCCCAGGCAAGTAGATGGTTTGTCTTCCAGCGGGGTTTGGATTCCCAGCAAGTGGGCATACTTAATGATCTCGGATATTCCCACCTGTTGTGCCACCTGTACGGCAATGGTGTTGATCGATTGTGCAAACGCATTTTTCAATGAGACAGGATAACCCAGGCAATATCCGTTTGCATTGCGCGGACTCCATTCTTTGTTATTGCTGCCTTCTTTGTATTGCCAGGTAACGGGTTTGTCGGTCATCATATCGCAAGGCGACATGCCGTGCATCATGGCAGCCGTATAAACGAAAAGTTTAAACGTAGACCCCGGCTGGCGTTTGGATTGCGCCACCTTGTCGTATTGCCAGAACTTGAAATCAATATCGCCCACCCAGGCTTTTACATTCCCGCTTTCGGGTTCCATGGCCACAAAGCTACTGTGCATAAAGCGGTTCATGTAGCGGATGGAGTCCATCACGCTCAGTTCCATTTCTTTTTCCCCGTTCTCGTAGTCGAACACTTTGGTGCGGTGCGGCTTGTTCAGGAAATAGGTAATCGAATCGGGATGGTTTTTATATTTGGCCGATAACGACGCGTACACCTTGGTTTTGCGGGCTATGTCCTCCACAAAGTTGACAATTTCTTTGTGGTTTTCATCCTGCCAGGGGTTTTGGCCCCGCCAGTGGTCGTCGAATTTACGCTGGATGTTGCGCATTTGTTTGTACAAAGCCTCTTCGGCATATTTCTGCATGCGCGAATCGATGGTCACATAAATCTTCAATCCATCGGAGTAGATATCATACCCGTTTTCTTCTTCCCAGGCCTGCAGGTATTTTTCCAGGTAAGCGCGGAAGTGAAGGGCGTCGCCGTCATACGATTGTTCCACGCTATAATTCAACCGGATTGGAATCTCTTTCAACGAATCACACTCGTGGCGGGTGATTACTTTTTGTTTCACCAGATTGTCCAGCACCACGTTGCGGCGCTCCATCGATCGTTTCGGGTGTGCAATGGGGCTGTAAGAAGTAGTGGCTTTCAGCAGCCCTACCAACGTGGCCGACTGCTCATAATTCAGTTTGGCCGGAGTGGTGTTGAAGAATGTTTTGGCTGCGGTATGGATGCCGTAAGCATTGCTGCCAAAGTCAACGGTGTTGAGGTATTTGGTAAGAATTTCTTTTTTGCTGAAAAACATTTCAATTTTCACCGCGGTAGTCCATTCCTTGGTTTTGCTGATAATCAGTTTCACGCCGGGAATATAGCCGAACAGTCCGGTAGAATACTGGTTGCGGGTTTTGTACATGTTTTTTACCAACTGCTGCGTAATGGTACTGGCACCACGGCTCTTGCCTTTGGTCATGTCTTTCATAGCGGCAAAAACCCCTTTAAAGTCAATGCCAAAGTGTTTGTAGAAACGTTCGTCTTCGGTCGAAATCAATGTCTTGATCAGCTTGGGCGAAATCTCATCGTACACCACCGGCGTTCTGTTTTCGCGGAAATACTTGCCCAGCACCTTGCCGTCGGCCGTGTAAATAACCGATGCTACGTTCTGGCTCGGGTTACTGATACTTTTCATGCTGGGCGATTTGCCAAACAGCCACAAAAAGTTGATGTCAACAATAAAAAGATAAAGAAAAAACAATACGATGGAAGTGACAATCACATTGGCAATTTTACGGTACCAAACCAGTCCGCGAAACCGGGCCAGCCGGACTTTGCGCCAATCGATGAATTTACCAAACCATGTTTTTATAAATTCCAATACTATAGGAAGATAAATCAAAAACTTTCGCCACCATTTCATACTAAATTCACTAATGATTTTAAGCCTGCTCATTATTTTTTGTCACTTATTGATTATTCTAATTTTCGCGCAAAGTTACTGTAAAAGATGGAATTTTGTATAAGTTTTGTCATTTTACAACAAGAATCTTTTTTCGTTTTCAACTGAGGGTATCAGGCAGGCAGAACGCTTCCCGAATACCCGATAACGCCTTTGTGCAATAAACCGGTATATCCTATCACGTACCACTTTGGGAATCAATTTAAAAACCTTGACTATCCGCCACATGCCGCCCAAATCGTTGAATATTTCCAGTATGGCTGCCGATTCGATATACACCTCCTTGTTTCTTAAATAAACAATAGTTTTTAGCTCAGCTGAGTCCAGTCTTGCTGAAGTGAGCAGTTTCTCTCCGGCTTCCGACTGGATAGATGCAAACCTGAATAGCGCTTTTTTATCTTGCCTTATAAGGAATTGTACCCAACCACAACACAGGTTGCACACTCCATCAAATAAGATAACCGGAGATTGGTGCATGATTGTTTGTATTATTCGTTGTAACGGATTAAGCAACAAGAATGTTCTGGTACAAAAAAGCCCGATTTACACATGGTAAATCGGGCTTTCTAAATCTTGGTTCTTGGCTCTTGAATCCTGGCTCTATTATAATCCAAATTCAGCTTTGATATCAGCTACTTTATCTGTTTTTTCCCAAGTAAACAATTCCACTGTTTCGGTAAAGTCTTTTCCGTTTCCGTCTTTAAAGCTTTTGGTCACTTTTACCGGTGTACGTCCTACATGGCCATACGAAGCGGTTTCTTCGTAAATAGGGAAACGTAGTTTCAACCGTTCTTCGATGGCTTTTGGGCGCATGTCAAACAGTTTTTCAATCTTTACAGCTATTTCACCATCGCTTAGTTTTACTTGGGCGGTTCCGTAGGTGTTGATATAAAGATTCATCGGTTTAGCCACACCGATAGCGTAAGCCACCTGCACCAATACTTCGTTAGCCAATCCGGCTGCCACAATGTTTTTAGCAATATGACGGGCTGCATAAGCTGCCGAACGGTCTACTTTGGAAGGATCTTTACCCGAGAATGCACCACCACCGTGGGCGCCTTTTCCACCGTAAGTATCTACAATAATTTTGCGTCCGGTCAGCCCGGTATCGCCGTGTGGTCCGCCGATTACGAATTTTCCGGTCGGGTTTACGTGCAATACGAATTCATCTTTGAATAATTGAGCGAACTGAACATCCAACGCTTTTACGCGTGGAATCAAAATGTTTTTTACATCTTCACGGATAATAGCCAGCATTTGTTCATCGGCATGTTCTTGGGTTTTATCCAACGTTGGTTGAATAAAATCATCGTGTTGGGTAGAAACAACTACAGTATGAACTTTTACCGGTTGGTTGTTATCATCGTACTCAATGGTTACCTGCGATTTTGAGTCGGGGCGGAGGTAAGTCATGAACTTCCCTTCACGACGGATAGCTGCCAATTCTTCCACCAGCGCATGCGATAAATCCAATGCAATTGGCATTAAGTTTTTCGTTTCATTGCTGGCATAACCGAACATCATTCCCTGGTCGCCGGCACCCTGGTTCATCGGGTCTTCGCGTTCCACACCCCGGTTTATATCGCCTGATTGCTCGTGAATGGCAGAGAAAATACCGCACGAATCCCCATCAAATTTATATTCGCTTTTGGTGTAACCAATGCGGTTGATAACCTTGCGGGCTACTTCTTGTACATTAACGTATGCAGTCGATTTTACTTCGCCGGCTAATACTACCTGTCCGGTTGTAACGAGGGTTTCGCAAGCTACTTTTGATTCTTTGTCCTGAGCTAAAAAGTTATCCAGGACAGCATCTGAAATTTGATCGGCTACTTTGTCTGGATGACCTTCAGAAACCGATTCGGATGAAAATAAATATCCCATAATCTATGAATAAAATAATTTATAATTTACAATTCTGATTGAATGTAAACGATGCGGCAGGGATGGTTAGAGGACTTTGAAGGGACAGAAAAGAGGTTGCGATTTAGCATTTTTTTCTGTGGTTGCAAGCAGTCCAAATCTCTCCACATTTTTTACGCTGCAAAAGTACGGAATCTATTTTGAATAGCAAAATCAAAGAAACAAAAACAACTCTTTGTTTCAGTTAGTTCAATTATTTATGCAAATGAAAAATGTCATTCAATAAGTTACCGTTTATGATGTGTGTTCGTTCTCCGGTCAATTAATGCCATTACTTTAATGACTTCAAAAATACCTTCATATCATTCCACGAATCTACATCGGCTTTTTGATTATAGGCTATGCCCAGATTGAACTTCTTGCCCAATTCTGTAGCTGCTGGATTTGAAAATGCATGAACGGCGTTGGGATAAACCACAAATTTGTAGTCAGCTCCAATCGAGTCGAGTTGATGTTTGAATGTAGCTATGTCATCTTCGGATACAAATTTATCACTGCCGCCGTGGCAAACCAGAATTTTGGCTTTCAGCAGACTTTTATTTGCAGGTACGCCTTTTAGCCCACCGTGAAAGCTGACCACGCCTTTCAGGTCGGCACCCAATTTGGCTGAATTCAGTACCACAGAACCTCCAAAACAATATCCAATGGCAAAGATGCGAGCCGGATCTGTTTGCTTGTATTCTTTAATCTTGCTTAGTGCAGCATCCAACCGTGACTTTGACAATTCCGGGTTTGAATAAAAAGGTCCGGTCAACGTTTGGGCTTCGGTAGGGTTTGTTGCAATCTTTCCATTACCAAACATATCAACAGCAAAAGCTATATAACCAAGTTTTGCCAGTTGGCGGGCTCTCATTTTTGGGTAATCGGTAAGTCCCCACCATTCGTGTACAATTAATATAGCCGGACGTTTCCCTTTGGCATTCTCGTCATAAGCCACAAATCCTTTGAAAGTATCATTGCCAATGGAATAGCTGATATTCTCTTCTTTAATTTTAGGAACAGATGGCTTTTCGCCAAAACTTGAATTGATTGAAGCCATAGCAATTATAATTAGGAGTGTGATTTTAAATCTGGTTTTCATTGTTTTATCGTTTTAGAAATGAATACTGCACAAATTATACTCCTAACACGGCTGACCGATAAATGTTTACAGCAATGGATAGAAAAAGCACCTTTTAATTATATTCAAGTGAAATTAATCGATTCAATGGCCGCCTATTATGACAAGCATATTTGTCTTGGATAAAAGCTAATCAACAACTAATAACAAAAAGAAACCTCAAAGCAACATTAAATTGCTTTGAGGTTTCTTGCTTTATAAAACCAAAATTACTTATTAAGCTATCTCAGTAACAAATTTTTCTTTTGGATGACGGACTTTCTTTAGGTTAACCAACCAATCGTTCTCTTCGTCGCGATAACCGATAGGTAGCAGAGTAACACTCTTCAGTCCCTTTTCTTTTAAATTAAGCAGTTTGTCAACTTCCTCGTTTATGAATCCTTCCATGGGTGTTGCATCTACTTTCAGGCTGGCTGCTTCTGCAATGGCAAAACCGAAAGCGATATAAGCTTGCCGGGCTGTATGAGCAAAATTTACTTCTTCGGGCCTGTTGAGATACATAGCTTTCAACCTGTCTGTATAAGCGTTATATCTGTCTGCCGGTTGTTCTCTTCCTGTGGTTGTGTATGCGTATATGTTGTCAATACGTTCGGCTGTGTAATTATCCCACGCCGCAAAGACTAATAAGTGAGAGCAATCGGCCACAATTTGCTGATCAAAAGCAAACGGGACAATCTGGTTTTTCAATTCCTGATTGGCAATAACAAATACCTCGAAAGGTTGAAGCCCTGAGGAAGTTGGTGCAATCCATGCAGCTTCTACAATTTTATCAACGAGTTCCTGATCAACTTTTTTTGTCGAATCGAATTTTTTTGTGGCATAACGCCACTTGAATGCATCTAATAATTCCATTATTTTATAAGAGTGTTTTTTTGTAATTATTTATTGTGTAGTTTTCTGTTTGCTAATGCATAAAGCGGTTGAATTCTAATTTTCAACCGCTTTATGCTGATCTTGAATTATTAGCAAAATAGAAGTTGATTATTTTAAATCGAATAATAAGTTTTTACTTTTTCGTACTTTCAGGGCTTTTGCCAGATAATCATTTGCTTCATCTCGGTAGCCAAGAGTCAGAATAGTAGTGGAGCCTAAATTTTGTTCAGCTAATCCAAGTACTTTGTCTAATGCTTCGGGGTTGAAACCTTCCATTGGCGTGGCATCAATATCTTCGTTTGCAGCAGCAATAACACCTACTCCGAAAGCCAGGTAAGCCTGACGGGCTGTCCACACAAAATTTTGTTCAGCAGTACCGGCTACAATTCCATCAAATGCAGCCCGGAAATCCTTCAGTGTTTCAACCGGAATTCCTCTCGTCGAAGCTATTCTGTTCATATAATCATCAACTTGTTCAGCAGTTACTTTTTTATTAGCTGCAAAAACTAAAACGTGCGATCCTTCTTTAATCTGTGGTTGTGGGCAGGCTTCATTGAAAATTCTCTCACGTAATTCGGCATTTTCTACAACTATAACTTTAAATGGTTGTAACCCGAATGATGTTGGAGCCAAACGAACAGCTTCCAGAATCCTGTCTACTTTTTCCTGAGGAACTTTTGTTCCGTTCATTCTTTTAGTGGCATATCGCCAGTTAAGTTTGTCTATTAAGTTCATAAAATTTCTTTTAGTGGATTATTTGTTTTTCTATCTAACAGTTATAAATGAATGATTGTTCAGTTATGATTGAAAATTATTTTATTTATAAGCTTACAGCTCTCCATGATGCTTCGAAAATTTGAATCAATTCGTTTGTCGATAAGGTTATTCCAGATGATTTTGTTTTTTTTACCAACAGGCTGATTGGTGCAAAGAGCAGGCTGTAGATGATGTCATTATGTAACGGTTGTATCAACTTTACTGCCTTTGATTGGTCAAAAAGTGATTCGAATGCGGGACAATAATCCACGTTGTGTTCTTTCTCAATGTGTTCAATTAAGGGGGAATTGGAGAAGTTTTCTAAAAAATGATATTCGTCAATATTGTCTATAACATATTGATAATGATTTAACCAGATAGTTCTAAACGTTCCTTTGGATGGCGACAGATCGGATTCTGAACCAAAATATGATTTGCCCATTTTCAACTTGAGTTGAATAAAAAGCTTTTTAATCATATCATCTTTATTCTCAAAGTAAAGGTAGATTGTTGCGGGTGAGACAGCAGCTTCACTGGCTATTTTGCACATGGAGCTGCCCTGAAATCCTTCCTGGTTTATAATTTTTATGGCTGCCTGATAAATTCTATTTGCTTTTTCGTCGTCTTTAACTCTCATAGCATTTTCTAAAATGAACGATTATTCATTTAACGCAGAAGAGTGTATAAAGTTCATTGGATATGAAGGAAACTTTAAAGCACGCTGTTTTTAAATACTAGTTAGAAATAACTTGCGTTAAGCGACAGATTTTCTTATCTCTTGGATTTTTGAAATTAGCTTTTCCATTACAAGTTTGGATTGTCCTCTGGTAAAATCAGCTTAAAAGTAGTTCCTTCGTTCAGTTGAGTATCAAATGTGATTGTACCACCCGAAAGTTCAATGATATTTTTGGCGATAGCCAATCCTAAACCCATTCCAGTGCTTTTAGTCGTGAAGTTTGGAACAAATAATTTGTCATGAATTTCAGGCTCAATCCCAGATCCATTATCACTCACCGTGATAATAATCTGCCCATGCTGTTGAATCAATACAACCCGGATTTCACCATTTCGTTCCGTCGGAATGGCTTGGATAGCATTCTTAATTAGATTGTTGAAAACCTGAACCAATTGTTCCGGATCGGCATAAACGAAGACGCTGTTTTCAACTCCTTCATAATAAATTTCAATGTGTTCGTTGTTGTTGGCAAATAGTTGAACGACAGAATAAATTTTCGCAGCAATATCCACCCGTTCAAAATTTGCTTCAGGCATACGGGCGAAATTTGAAAATGTACCGGCAATACGAGACAGATTATCAATCTGTTCGATCAACATAATGCTTGATTTTTCGAAATAATCGTCGAAACGCTCATCGTTCATTTTTTTTGTCCGCTGTAGTTGCTGAATGGTAAGCTTCATGGGTGTCAGCGGATTGTTTATTTCATGGGCCACTTGCCGTGCCATTGATTTCCATGCCGATTCACGTTCTGACTTAGCAAGCAGCCGTGCACTTCGCTCTAATTCGTCTACCGTCCGATTGTATTGAATTACCAATTGACCGACTTCGTCATTCATTTTGTAGTCGATTTTTTCATTCCTACGACCAAGCCTCATTTCTTTTAGCTTAGTTTCCAGTATATTGAGTGGCGCTGAAAGTTGCTTCCCGATGAAAAGACTCAATATAATAGCAAGTACAATAATAATAAGGTAAATGTGGATGATAACTGTCAGAAAGCTTTCTATTTCAGTTCTGATTTCACCTTGACTGAAAAATTGTGGAACGGCAATATACCCAATTTGCAGGTAATCTCCATTGACAAAATCTGTGTAGCCAGTTAAATAATTAAGCTTGCCTATGTGTTCATATTGATTGATATTAGACGTCAAGCCAAAAAATGGTTTTGTGGCTATTCTGTTGCTTATCAAATTTTTATTGAAAATCAATGGTTGCGAACTGCCAATTAAAACTCCTTTATTGTCATACACATGGATGTCTGTATGATAAATATATGATAAGTCTTGTAAATCAAAGTTTAATGCTTGTGTATTAAGCATATTTAAATCCTGATTCCAGTAATAAATGTCTTGTAATGCTTTTTGAATATAACTTTTTTTATTCTCAAGATTTGCGATTTGTTCATCTTGATATTTTTTCTCAATAAAGTTTACTGATACATAGAAAATTCCAACGAAACTAAGAATCAACAGCGCAATGAAGGCGTATTGAAATTTAGTCGTTAAACCAAGTCGATAATTCCCATTTCGTCTCAAATGTAAAAATGCCCATACAAAGATCCAGCAAATAGAGAAAAATGAAAGAAAAGTGTAAATGAAATAGAGTAGGTAATCAATCAGATCGTGAGGCTGAAGTTCAGTAATAACAATGTAACTATTTTTATTGGAGCAATAAATGTAATGTGTATAACCGTTATAATCAAATCTGAAAAAATCAGACTTTCTCTTTGGAATCCAATTGTTATCTGGTGAAAATTCAAATTTACCCGATGAATACACTAATCGGTTATGTTCATATTTGGCTATGCCAATGTTTAAACGGGTTTGGATATCAGGTGTTGATGCAATAAGCAGATTAGGAAAACTGTAACTCTTGAAGTTTTTCCGAGGATAGAATTCCATGAAAAAGAAAAGTGAATCTGTTCGGTTGTAATTTAGCTGAAATTCACCAATATAAGACATATTATTCTCGTTAGCCGGAACGCTATAGAAGTGTGTATTTTTTAATTTTGTCCCAGAGTTAGTAATAAACTGGCTGTATTCGTTGTATAAGCTCGAATGAATGTTGGTGGTATTCAGTCGCATATCGTATTTATTCCAAAATCCACGGAGATATTTCTTGTTTAAGTATTCATTAGCAGCATTTAAAGAGTCCTTTTTGGAAATTAATCGACCTATTTTTCTGTCATTTCTAATTTTAAAGTCAAGCTCTTCTAATAAAATATCGGCCATTCGGTCATTCTCGGTATTTCCATTGATTAAAATATTTTGTGCTAAAACTTTATATTTATCATTCTTTTTATGGCTGTCTATAATTAGTGAATTACCGACTAAAAATGTTGTAAACATAAAAGTCCAGCAGGCGATATACAAGTAATTGTCTTGACTTTTTTTGAATACGTAAGGTAGATAAAAAACAAGCCAAAGTGCAATAAATGAAATGGATATCCGTATTGAATTTTCCGGTGAAGCAATTGAATATATCAAAAAGAGTAATAGGGAGATAGCCAGATCAATATAAAATGCCTGTTTCAGAAGGTGTTTGGTTTTATACCAGTTGTGCGATTTGAAAAATAATAAAACTAAGCCGATTCCCCAGAGCAGGATCAGAAAATGAACCCAAAATGTTATACCGGATATGTTCTTGAAGCTAAGAATGTTTAATTGAATACTGGAATGATGAATAAGTCCGCTCAGAATATTATAAACTAATACGAAGTATAAAGCGAAGATCAGTTGAAGGATGATATGGCCGCTTTTTGATCTAATTGAATTTATATATGTCTGAAAATAAAATAAATATATGGTTGAAATAAAATATCCTGTAACAACAGTTAGGTGGCTGATTGATGCCAGAATTGGATTTGAGGCGTATTGAAAAGGGGTAAATAATTTATTCCAAAACAGGGATCGCGGGTAATTGAAATACAGGCCAAATCCGATTACAATTCCAACAACCAGAGCTAAATAAGAGAATTCCTTTAGCGTAAGAATTTTTCTTTTTTTGAAATAAGGTATACGAACGTATATAATGAAGAAAATGAGGAATGACAAAGAATAAGCAAGTAACCCGATTTGAGCCCATCTTTCATTGTAAATCGGGGCTTTGGGTTCTGCTAAGGTAAATAAATAGTTGTTGTTTGAACAAAAAATTGCCTGTTTGTCACTACTTTTTCCGGCAATGATTTGCACTTGCTTATCCATTTTAAATCCGTTGGCAAAATTGTTTGACAGCTCCTGATTTTCGTATGGATAATTGTTTTTTATGGTAATCAGTGCCAGTAGTCTTGTTGAACCGAAACTCATAAACCGGCTTATACAGTGGGCGTTGGGGAGTTGTATATAATGCCAACTGGAAGTGTCGGTAAATGCTAGGTTACTTATATCAAGATGGTTGTCTGACCAAAAAACGAGCCCGGTTTTATTGAATACATAATAAGTAATATTTGTATTATCAAATGGATAGTGAATTAATGAGTCAACTGATTTTTGAGCAATAATTTCTTTTACTTTATCCAAAGTTTTTACGGCCAAGTCTTCTTTTTTTATCAATTCCGTCTGGAAATTCTTGATATTTATTGGATGCTTTGGTGAGTGTTGATAAAAGAAATCGCACGCCAAACCAATGACAATACTTAATATTAAAGCTGTAATCAGTAATGAATTAAATGATTTTCTGTGGATTATATCCATTGGGTTTGAACCGGTTATTTTAAATTTAAAAAATATCTTTATTCATGATGATAGGGCTCACCTTTCAATATTGTCATGGCTCGATAGAGTTGTTCTGTGAAAATCAGTCGAATCATCTGATGTGAAAAAGTCATAGCCGAAAGTGAAATCTTACCATTGGCTCGTTGATAAACTCTTTCCGAAAAACCATACGGACCACCCACAACAAAAATCATGCGTTTGTGAGAAGCCAGCATTTTTTTTGAAATAAATTCTGAAAATCCGACTGATGTGAATTGTTTTCCTTTTTCATCCAACAAGATTACTTCATCGGTTACTTCTAAGTTTTTAAGTAATAAATCGGCTTCTTTCTCTTTTTGTTCGTTGATTGATAGATTTTTAGTGTTTTTTAATTCTGGAATAACCACTGTTTCGAACGGGATATAATACTTAAGGCGATTTTGATATTCATCCTGAAGTTTGATCAGATTCGAATTTGTTGTTTTTCCAACTGTCAAGAATGTAATTTTCATTTATTTAGCTAGTTGTGTGTTTTTGGCGTGTTATTTGTACAACATAAAAATCAGCCGGATTATTTGGCTGCAACGAATTAATTAATGTACTTTTGCAGTAAGATTTCATAATCCAATGCAAATATGGCATTTTTTAACGAGAAATCAATTGAATTAAAAATGTTTTTCGTATAAATTATTTTAAAGATGAAAACAATTAAATTATTTCTTCTTTGTACTTGTTTATTTTGCGCAATTCCACTTATTGAAGCACAGAACTCAGAAGTTTCTTCGGATATAATCTCAGCACTTAATGATGGTGATGCAAGTCAGCTATCTGCCCATTTAAATGCTAATGTAGAGCTTGTTATTGATAATAAAAATGATGTTTTTAGTAAACAACAAGCTGCCGGAATTGTTGCAGACTTCTTTAGAAAAAATCCGGTTAATTCATTTCAACTTTTACATAAGGGAAACAAAGATGCTGCAAGCTTTGCTATTGGGATTCTCAAAACTTCTACGGGCAGTTTCCGTGTATATGTATTAACCCGAAAAAATGAAATTCAACAACTCAGAATTGAACCCTCAAATGACTAACGATTTCGAACAACTTATTTCATTGTGGTTTGCCGAAGATATTGGTGATGGCGACCATACAACACTTTCTTGCATACCGGCCTCAGCAATCGGAAAATCTCAGGTAATAATTAAAGAAGATGGGGTTTTAGCAGGTGTTGAAGTCGCTCGGAAAATCTTTAAGGCTTTCGATCCTGAGTTAAAAATGACGGTTCTTATCAATGATGGTGCAGAAGTAAAAGCTGGTGATATAGCTTTTGTTGTAGAGGGTAAAATACAGTCTCTTTTGCAGACAGAACGCTTGATGTTGAACATTGTACAGAGAATGAGTGGCGTAGCGACGCGAACCAGGGAATATGTAAAAGCATTGGAAGGAACAAAAACCCGTGTGCTTGATACACGCAAAACGACTCCAGGACTTAGATTGTTAGAAAAGGAAGCTGTAAAGATTGGAGGTGGTGTGAATCATCGTATTGGATTATATGATATGATTTTGCTAAAAGACAACCATGTGGACTTTGCAGGTGGAATAGATAAAGCAATTCTTCGTGCACACGATTACCTTAAAGAAACGGGTAAAGATCTGAAAATAGAAATAGAAGTACGTAACTTGGATGAGTTAGCTCAGGTGATGGCTGTTGGAGGAGTACATCGTATTATGTTGGATAACTTTACCCCCGATAATACCCGCAAAGCTGTCGAAATTATTGCTGGAAAATATGAAACAGAATCATCGGGAGGTATTACATTTGACACGTTGAAAGAATATGCCGAATGTGGGGTGGATTTTATCTCTGTAGGTGCTTTGACTCATTCTGTGAAAAGTTTGGACATGAGTTTTAAAGCCATCTAAAACAATTTACAAATACAGAAAAAGCGGTTAATTCAATTCTGAATTAACCGCTTTTTCTGTAAATAAGAGTTGCGATATTTATTTCAGAAATCCTTGGTCTTTCAATACTTGTAGGAATTTATCTGAGAAAAATTCATTATTTTTTTTAGAATAACGGATATCAGTAAATACTTGCGCTAATGTTTCTTTGTTATTTTCTGCAACAAATTGTTTATAGAATTCACTGTTTTCTTTTTCTGCATAAAGCTGGTCGATGGTGGCAGGAGTGAAATCGGAGTAAGTTTCATAATGAACCACAGCTTCCATCGGTAAACGATCTGTTTGGTCCGGTATATCCGCAGGATAGCCTAGTGTTATGGTTGTGATCGGAACAACCAGTTTAGGCAATTTTAAGATGTTGATAATCTCGCCAGCATTATAAGTTGTTGTTCCCAAATAACAGATTCCCAACCCAGCACTTTCGGCAGCGATACAAAATGTTTGTGCAGCAAGCAATGTATCAATGGCGGTTGCCATAAACGATTGAAAATTATCATAACCAGGCTTGGCCTGACGTTGTTCACACCATTTGGAAAACCGATTAAAATCGGCACAAAACGTCAATACAACCGGAGCTTGTGTCGTCATGGGTTGATTGAAATGAGTTGGAGCCAGTTGTTGTTTAATGGCTGAATCGGTAGTAACAACAATGCTGTAGGCTTGCATGTTTCCAGTATTGGAAGTTCTACATGCGGCTTCAAGTAATTGGTTAAGTAGCTTTGAATCTATTGGCTGGTCGGTGTATTTGCGAATGCTGCGGTGCTGGTTGAGTAGGTTTAGCATAATTTTAGTTGAAAGTTTGAGAGTTGAAGGTTTGAAAATAGGGAACAATAATTTGAAATACAAAGATAACGTTTTTAGGTTTGAGTTGCAAGGATGAAAAAAGAGAAAACCAACCTTGTAAGGTTTTGAGTTTTCTCTTTTAAATTATCTTATTGAAATCAGCAACTGATAACTGTTTACTGATAACTGTCAACTGGTTAAAGTACTCCTTGAGCGAGCATTGACTTAGCCACTTTTAAGAATCCAGCAACATTGGCTCCTTTCATATAATTAATATAGCCATCGGCTTCACGACCATTTTTTACACATTGAGCATGAATTTCGCTCATAATTTGGTGCAAGCGGGCATCAACTTCCTCAGCATTCCAGGTTAGATGCATGGCATTTTGAGACATCTCAAGACCAGAAGTTGCCACTCCGCCAGCATTTACAGCTTTTCCCGGACCATACATGATTTTGCTGGTTAAGAATAATTCGATTGCTTCGGGTGTACAACCCATATTTGATATTTCGCCTACACAAATAACTCCATTGTCAATTAAAAGACGTGCATCTTCTTCGTTAAGCTCGTTTTGAGTGGCACAAGGAAGAGCGATATCAACTTTTAATTCCCATGGACGACGATCGGGTACAAATTTGGCTCCGAATTTTTCGGCATATGGAGCAACTACATCATTGCATGTGGCCCTAAGTTCCAACAAATAATCGATTTTCTCACCCGAAATTCCTTTTTCATCATAAATATATCCATCCGGTCCGGAAATAGAAACAACTTTAGCTCCTAATTCGGTGGCTTTTAAAGCAGCCCCCCAAGCTACGTTTCCAAAGCCTGAAATAGCGATTGTTTTTCCTTTAATGTCCATTCCTGCTGTTTCCAACATTTGTTTTACAAAGTATAAACCGCCGAAACCAGTTGCTTCGGGCCGGATAAGCGAGCCTCCAAATTCCAAGTTTTTCCCAGTCAAAACTCCTGTATTTTCACGTGCAAGTTTTCGATACATGCCATACAGGTAGCCTATCTCTCGCCCGCCTACACCGATATCACCGGCTGGAACATCTGTTTCAGGACCAATATATCGCCAGAGTTCAACCATAAATGCCTGGCAAAAACGCATTACTTCAGCATCTGATTTTCCTTTGGGATTAAAGTCGGAACCGCCCTTAGCACCGCCCATAGGCAAAGTTGTCAGCGCATTTTTAAAAATTTGCTCGAAACCTAAGAACTTAAGAATTGAAAGATTTACCGATGGGTGAAACCGTAAACCACCTTTGTAAGGTCCGATAGCATTATTGAACTGAATACGATAGCCTAAATTGACCTGAACTTCTCCTCTGTCATCAACCCAAGGTACTTTGAAGGTAAATATACGATCAGGCTCAACCAAACGCTCTGCAATTTTAGCACTCTCAAATTCTGGATGATCGTTGTAAACTTCTTCAATCGTACTCAACACTTCTCTCACTGCCTGCAAGTACTCGGTTTCGCCAGGGTGTTTCGCCTCAAGCGATTGCATCAACTTTTCAATATTCATATTGTATTATTTTAAAATGTAATGTTTTTAATTTGTTGTTTGTTAGCTTATTATTTGTCTTGTTTTACCTGGAAAAAGTGAAACTGATCTCCATAATTTGAAGTGATATTGATTAAATTTGATAAAAATGATTGATTTATAAATCTATAGCTTTAATTCAAATAGTGCTACAAGTTTAGAGTTTTTATTTCTTATAATCAAACATTTTGGACGATTTTATTTATAAATATTCAAATATTTGTAGTGGCTGTTTTTAAGGATGGATTTATTCTTCTGAAAATGATATTAATTTGTTAGCTGCCATAGTAGAAAAAAAGACATGGCTACTATGAAGAGAAAATATTTGACGAACTGTCCGTTCCTTGACTCGACTTGACGATTCTGTAATGACAGAATTTGCTGACTTTCCAACTTCTGCTTGACGGACAATTCTTCGCAGATTTTTATGGAAATAGAAAGGCTACTGACTTTACTATTAGACTATGGCAAGGATAATGACTGATATTTTTAATAAAAGTGATTTAGAAAGTAGCTTGCGTAAGCTACGCAAACATGCTTTGATTTTACGGGGAGCTTGCGTAAGCTACGCAAGGGCGATTCAGTTTTCAAGGGAGGTTGCGTAAGCTACGCAAAGGTGATTTAGTTTTCGGGGGAGGTTGCGTAAGCTACGCAAGGGCGATTTTATTTTCAAGGGAGGTTGCGTAAGCTGCGCAAAGGTGATTTTATTTTCGGAGGACTTGCGTAAGCTACGCAAACATGCATTTGTTTTCAAGAGAACTTATGTAAGTTTCATATCAAGAGATTGACTCATTTACGCAGTTAGACAATAATCTGGTTTCAGTGGCAGTTATGAATTGATAATTTCTGTGTATTGGCAATAGTTTGGTTTTTGATTTTATAACGTAGTGCATTCGGCTTCGCCAATATATTTTTGTATCTTTGCGCTCGCACCAAAAGTGCCTTATAATGAGGGATTGGAAATGGGTTTTGTTTAAAAAATTAATGTTTTTTCGGTGAAAAAGAAAATTATATTTGTTCTGTTTTTATTTGTTGTTTGCTTTGTTTTTGGACAGACACCTGCAAACTATCGATTCGTGAAAAACTGGCGTATAACAGACCAGTTAGCTACAGTTGACAGTATTCCGGTGGATACTATGCATTTAAACTATCAAATTTCCAATCCGATCGATCGGTTTAGTGTTGCCAATTCGTATAATGGAAATTTAGGTTCACCTATTCAATCAAAAATATACTTTGACCGTCCGGCAAATAAAGATTTTATTTTTACCAATTCGTATTATCCTTATTTGATGGATGTTGATCATA
>Ga0318567_10000036_pt1 | contig 64943 bp, 45 predicted proteins | sample GRESIP088b5f20_FD_203691 | JGI IMG/M metagenome (GOLD analysis project Ga0318567, IMG submission 203691) | Tropical soil microbial communities from Luquillo Experimental Forest, Puerto Rico - GRE.SIPMG.088b5f20 | ecosystem: Environmental > Terrestrial > Soil > Tropical forest > Bulk soil...
ATATTAGACTATTATTATCCTACCATCCCTTCCAAATCATCAACAAACCGGTTCGAAAACTGTCCATTGAGGATGACTTGATTTTGAAACCCGTTACCGGAGCGGGTTTTGTTATTTTAGAAAAAGCAACTCCCTTTTTAATGTCTTCGAATTCAAAATTGTGGAGATTCGAAGACATTGAAGTTTTCCAATCCCTAATGTAACAGAGCAAAATAATCACTCTTCGTCAATTTGGCTACAACTAAACTCCATTTGGCAACATGGGGTCTCTGCGTTCTGGAGATCTTTGTGTTGTAAAATTTATACAACGTATGCAAAAGACAATCTTCATTACAGGAGCATCGGCGGGTTTGGGAAAAGCAACCGCCAAATTATTTCAAAGCAAAGGATGGAACGTTATCGCAACCTTGCGAAATCCGGAGAATGAAAAGGAGTTGACGCAACTGAAAAACGTTACCGTTTTACCTCTTGACGTTACCAATCTCGACCAAATAAAATCAACCGTGGCAACAGCAATTTCTCTGCACCATATTGATGTGGTTTTCAACAACGCGGGATACGGGTTGATGGGCGCATTGGAGGGAATAAGCGACGAGAAAATAGTTAGACAAATCAACACCAATCTGCTGGGTGTTTTGCGAGTAACACAAGCGTTTATTCCTTATTTCAGGGAAAGAAAAAGTGGCGTTTTTATTACGACAACTTCCATTGGTGGGCTATGGGGCTTTCCTATAAGCTCCGTTTATCACGCCACCAAATTCGCTTTGGAAGGTTGGTCCGAAAGCATGTCGCATGAATTAGGACAGTTCAGTATCAGTATCAAGACTGTGGCGCCAGGCGGAATTGTAACTGATTTTGCGGGCAGGTCCCTTGATATGAATTCGCTTCCGGAATACGGCGCCATTGAAAAGAAAATGTTTGACCTTTTCGGTGAATTAATGCAAAATGCTTCCACTGCAGAACAAATTGCCGCTGTAGTTTATGAGGCAGCAACAGATGGTAAGGACCAGGTACGTTACGTGGCAGGTGCAGACGCCAACATGATGTACTCAAGACGTTTGGAGATCGGTAACGAAGAATTTAGAAAGGAAATCAGAAAACAATTTGTCGGGTAATTTAAAACAAGCAACTGCCTTTTATGGGGCAGTTGCTTTTTGTAAATTTGAAAATGAAAGTTCAAAATGATTAACATTCACTCCATATCAGCGTTCCATAAATTATTGCACTTGCGCGAACCATTGCATCCACTGGTAAGTGTAGTTGAAGCAGCCAACGTACAACTTACAGAAAATGAAGTTTGGAAAAAGTTTTCAGTCGACTTTTACAGCATCTCATTGAAGAGAGATGTACGGGCAAAAATGAGGTACGGGCAACAGGATTATGATTTTGACAAAGGCACCATGAACTTTCTTGCACCCAAACAGATTCAGTCACTTGAAGTTGAGGAAGTAAACAAAATAAACCAGGAATGCGGAGTGGGTTATATGCTTATGTTTCATCCGGATTTTCTACATGGCCATCCGCTGGCAACCGCTATTAAAAACTATGGTTTTTTTTCGTACGCTGTGAATGAAGCGCTTCATCTATCGGAACGCGAAGAAAAAAATATCATCGAAATTTTCCAGAAAATTGATGCCGAATACCAGCACATTGACCGCCACACACAGGATATTATTTTGTCGCAAATTGATTTACTGCTCAATTATAGCAACCGGTTTTATGAGCGCCAATTCATCACCAGAAAAGCGGTGAATAGTGATCTGCTTTCTAAAATGGCACAATTGCTGAACGACTACTTTGGCAACAACGAAGCACTTGAGCATGGTTTGCCAACTGTAGAATTAGTGGCAGGAAAACTCAATTTGTCACCACGTTATTTAAGCGATATGCTTCGTTCACTCACGGGACAAAATGCGCAGCAACACATCCACGAAAAACTGATTGAAAGGGCGAAAGAGTATTTGTCAGAAACTACTTTATCTGTTTCTGAGATTGCCTATCAATTAGGATTTGAACATTCGCAATCGTTTAATAAATTATTTAAAAAGAAAACGGATGTTTCTCCTTTGGAATTCAGACAGTCATTTAACTAGATGTAAAATTGATGGGTTGTTGAATCAGGGAAGTTCAATAATATCGGGAGATTAAAAATTATTGCCGCGTTACTGAATGGTCAACTGAGAAATTGCAGAAGGAGTGTTTTAGGAATTTGGCACCTCTTGTGATCATGTTTTTGGATGAATCTTTTAATTTGGTCTTAAAAAATAATCTCATTTTTTAATTCAAAAAACACTTCCTTTAGAAAACAAACAGCGCCAATTGGTTCATAAAACTATCCATCTCATGCCAAAGAAAATAAGGTTACTGTTGTGCCCGGTCATTACATTTTTATTGCTTACTCAATACACAGCCGCGCAACAACGGCCGAACATCATTTTTGTGTTGACCGATGATTTGGGCTATTCCGATTTAAGCTGTTACGGAAACCCGGTGATCATGACTCCCTTTCTGGATTCTGTCGCTCGTGCTGGCGTAAGGGCCACTAACTATATTGTTTCCAGTCCTACTTGTACGCCATCGCGCGCATCACTGCTTACAGGCCGGTATGCCACCCGTTATAACTTAGCTGATCCTATTGGCCCCGGCTCTCCATTGGGATTGCCCGATAATGAAGTGACCATTGCAGAAATGCTCAGGCAAGCAGGTTACAAAACAGCAATGATCGGTAAATGGCATTTGGGTGACAAGCATGATTATAATTATCCTACTTCTCAAGGTTTCGACTCTTACTATGGAATGTTATATAGCCACGATTATCGATATCCTTATGTGAAAACAGATACCACTATTAAAATTTATCGCAACCGTACACCGGAAATATGGAAACCGGAAGATTCAATGCTCACAAGATTGTATACGAAAGAGGCGATTGATTTGATAGGAAAACAATCAGCCAGGCAGCCCTTCTTCCTTTATCTTGCATACAACATGCCGCATTTGCCGGTGGCATTTGCTGCTTCATCTTCATATCTGCAAGGCAAAATGGAAGGAGGACCCTTAGGCGCTGTGGTAGAGGAAATGGATTCATGTCTTTCTGTAATATGGAAAACGCTGGATCAAAAAAAACTACTTGACAATACGATTTTCATGTTCTCCAGCGATAATGGCCCGTGGATAGAATTTCCGGTGCGTATGGAAGGTGATAGTGCCACAAAGCGCTGGCATGCAGGAACGGCGGGAGTTTTCAGGGGTTCTAAGGCCCAGTCTTACGAAGGTGGTGTTCGGGTGCCTTTTATCGTTTATTGGAAAAATCATATAGCGCCAATGATATTGACCAACCCTATCAGTAACCTTGACGTATTACCAACATTGGCTAAATGGGCATCAGCACCTTTGCCCCAGGGAAGAACCTTAGACGGTCAGGATATTGGTTCATTACTAACGGGAAATGCGAATAGCCATACGTATGCACACAGGCCCATTTTTATTGTCAACCATGGTAGACTTGAAGCAGTGCGTGTGGGTAATTGGAAGTACAGAAAAGTGGAGGCAGTTAATGACATCGGAACCGGCTCTCACTTGCCGGCGGCCGAAGAGTTGTTCAACTTAGGATATGACCCCAGTGAAAGGACAAATGTGATCAATGATTTTCCTGAAAAAGCAAAAGAATTAATGGCCATCTTTCATTCGTTCAACGCGGATAAAGAGAATTAGGAGGGAAAGCCCTTACTTGTAAGCAGGTTGGGGTGGCTTCCAAAACTTTGCAATAATTTTTATTGTTCAATTTTCCTGATTCTGCTTTCTACTGCATTTAATAAATCGGCAGCCGTAAACGGTTTGGTCATATAATCATCTGCGCCCAGTTCCATTCCTTTCCTGAAATCAGCACGTTCTGTTTTGGCCGTTAAAAATATGAACGGTGTATTCTTAAGCACGTCATGGTGATGAATGGCATGTAGTACGCCATAGCCATCAAGCAGGGGCATGACAATATCACATATAATAAGATCGGGTTTATTTTCAATAGCTATTTCCAATCCCTGGGTTCCGTTTGCTGCTATGATCACTTTGTAGTTGGCCAGCTCTAAAATCTCCGCCATGTTACTGCGGATATCATCATTATCTTCAATTAAAAGTATAGTTTTCATCTTTGCCGTTGTTTTGGTCGAATGTTAGGGTGAATTCTGTGCCAATTCCCAATTCACTATTACAGGCTATTTCTCCTTCCATCAGCTCCGTATATTTGGAAACAATGTGCAGGCCAAGACCAGTGCCTTGAATATTGGCAGCGTTTGCAGCTCTGAAAAAACGCTCTGTGAGATGTTTCTGGTCTTCAGCGGAAATGCCGATTCCATTATCTTTTACACAAAGTATGGTCCTGCCGTTTTCGCAGCTGGTTTTAATTTCAATAGCAGCATTCTCTGTTGAAAATTTACTTGCATTGGATATAAGGTTGATGACAATATATTTGAGTAGAGATGAGTCAAGCATGACTTCTTTGTGCCCGCTGTGAACGTACTTGAATTGCTGGTTTTTCTTGATGTTGGCAGTCATTGTAGAAAGAACGTCATTAATGGTGTGCTCAATATCGAACCTGCTGAATCTTACCCGGATTTTTCCTTCTTCGATTTTGCCAGCGCTTAAGAAGTCATCTAAAATATCGGTGAGCATTCTTACCGAAGAAACGATTCGCTGTGTATGTCGTTGCCGTTTTGGATGATCTGCTTCTGTAACATATTGCTCAATCAGGTTAGTTGAAGACAATATAGTCGTAAGGGGCGTACGAAACTCATGCGATGCCATCGTTACAAATCTTGATTTGAGTTCGCTTAATTCTTTTTCTTTTTCAAGCGCCATCCTTAAGTTCTCTTCCGATTTTTTTCTTACGGAAATATCCATAGCGATCGCTACAAAGCCCGTCAGTTCCTTATCATTGTCATGAATGGCCGCGATCGTCATTGATGTTGGAAAACTCGTTCCATCTTTGCGGATAAAATAAAATTCCTGCTCCTCATGAACATTCCTTTTCGTGTTCTCTATCAATACCTGGAAATCATCTTCAATGAAAAGGCCCAGTTCCTGCTCTATTTTTTGACGCTGAATGTCGAGTTCCGTTTTATTAAGTAGGAATGTAATGGCGTGTTTGTTCACCATCTCGACTTCTGCATAATGAAGCGCCGCAACGGCTTCGGGATTGAATAGTTTGATAATGCCATGTGCATCCGTGGCGATGATCATGGCACCGGCGTTATCAAGAAGTGTCCTCTGAAAGGAGAGCAGCGTTTCCTGGTTGTCCCGCGCAATTTCCAGTTGCCGCATCGTTTCCACGAGAGCCTGGGTGCGGTGTTCAACTTTGGCCTCCAGTTCTTCGTTGAGTTTTTTTATGTGAGCATCTGCATTTTTACGTGCTGAAATGTTGTTAACAAATGCGATTACAAAAACTTCACCATCATTTTCATAAGAGCTTAAGCTTATTTCTACAGGAAATTCTGACCCGTCTTTGCGCAAGGCAAATAGATCGCGACCAATGCCCATAGGGCGGCTCTGCGGATGTTTTACATACTGGTCACGATGATGCACATGTGATTTTGCGAACCGGGAAGGAATCAACTGCTCAATGAATTTGCCAATAAGTTCTTCTTCGCTGTATCCAAATTCCTGCAATGCAAACGGGTTGATGGCGGCTATCCTGCCTTCACTGTCTGCAATTAATATACCCATTGTGGCAAATGAAAAAAGGGCCTGGAATGATTTGATTTTTGTGTTGGGCATATTCTATAGGTTACAAACGATAAAGATACATTGTACATGACAAAAATCAGCAAAGTGGAACTTGTGCAAAATGAAAAAAATGTTTATTGCTGCCAGTTGAATACGTGTTAAATTGACATTTTTGCTGGCCGCCAAACAAAATATTTCCAAATGCAAATCATTTCTTTTTTTAGTCAGGTACGATCCTGTAAATAATGGGTCGTTTTTTAAGCTGAGAAACGAGTACGTTCAGTGATTGCACTGTTGATAAATTGTTTGTTTTTTTTAGGTTCATATGCTTTAGATCATTTGTTATTTGTACCGCCTCTGTGATCACCATCTTTGGGTTTGCCAGCCGAACTGATGTTTATTGCACGTTCGTAATGTTGATTCTCTTCTGAAACGGATGGTAATACCCGATGGTAAGACACTCTCAGCTGAAAAATAAATTGAACAATTGTCAAATTTGAAGTGGTACAATAAATTGCGGCTATCGACCCATTTTGGTATTTTACAATCTCGATAAAAATAATTCGACGACTTGGTCAAACGAAATTTGTCTGCCTTCGGGTGTATTCCAGGCCTTATCAGGACCCGGTTGCGTAGGTTCATTAAAAAGAGAATTTGACCAGTATTCAAGCATTGAATCGACAATGAAAGGAAAACGGACTTATATTATCGTGATGGTCTCCCTGATGTTATTGAACCTGATACAGGCAGGATTCACTGAATTACTTGATGATGAAGCCTACTATTGGATGTTTTCTCAACATTTGGATTGGGGATATTTTGACCATCCACCCATGGTAGCTTTAATGATAAAATCAGGAACCCTCATTTTTCACAACACACTTGGTATACGTTTGTTTTCCATCATTGCCTTTTTCGTTTGCATGATGGTCATGTACGCTTTGCAAAGAAGTTACCGGCCTAACAGGCTGATTATTTTAATACTGTCAACCGGGCTCATGCAAATCGGGGCCACATTAGCTGTTCCGGATGTTTTCCTGATTTTATTTTCTACGCTGTTTTTATGGATATACTGTGCGTTTTTGCAAAGTAAAACATGGCGAAATACTTTTCTTCTGGGCATTTGCATAGCTGCTCTAATGTATAGCAAATATCACGGCATACTACTAATCGCGTTTACTATATTGGCAAATTTTCAGTTGCTAAATGATAAAAAATTTTGGATAGCATCGTTGTTGGGGCTGGTACTATTTCTTCCTCATATATATTGGCAATACATGCATGGATTTCCTTCCCTTGTTTATCATCTTATAGAACGTTATCCAAAAGAGTATAATTTATCTTACACGACGGATTACCTTCTTGGTCAACTAATTATTTTTGGACCATTGACAGGCTGGATGGTTTTATTTGCCGCATATAAACAACAAACAAACACTGATGTTTGGTTGCGCACGTTGAAGTATATTGTATTTGGCACTTTAGGTTTCTTTTTTCTTGCATCATTTAAAGGAAATACAGAACCATACTGGACGTCTATTGCACTGGTGCCCGGGATGCTATTATTGCATAATTACCTGGATAAAAATTATAAGTTTGAAAGGATCTTATATAAATTATTCCCGTTTTCATTGGGATTAATAGTATTGATACGCGCTGCTTTTATCTGGGATTTTGTTGGGGATAAAATAGCTATTATTGGGGAACTGCATGGCAATGAAATGCGAACTTCTCAAATCAAAGAAAAAGCAAAAGGATATCCGGTTTATTTCCTTGATTCTTACCAGGCAGCGTCAAAATACATATACTACCAGCATCTGCCGGCCACCTCTTATAATTCAATTTCCTATAGAAATAATCAGTATGATTTTTGGAAATTCGGAAACACATGGCAGGCTGACTCTGTTTTGGTTGTAGGTGTTGCACCTGAAAATGCTTCCGATTCTATACTTACAGGAACAACGAAAATATACACCAGATTATATGCAAATCCTGTGATCCATGTGAATAGTGACTTTTACAAACAGATGCCAGTGTGCAAAAAAATGAGTCGCTTTACCTTTGGCCATTACGGCCGGTGATCGAGATCAACAAAGCGCCAAAGCAAAAACTAAGATCCCTTTTAACTAAAAGTTAAGTAAATCGTTTGCAAATTGGGCAACCTTAAAGGGTTACATGAATATTTCGTAATACATTTGGTTCATTGCGCAAAACTACTTCCATATTCCTGTTGACAATTTACCTGCTTTCTACCACACAGTTGATTGAACTGTTGAAAGTGCCGGTGCTGGTTGAGCATTACCAGGAACATAAGAAGGAAAATCCCGCCATCACTCTACTTGGATTCCTGGACCTGCATTACATGCATGGATGTCCAAGGGACAACGATTACGACAGAGACATGCAGCTGCCGTTTAAAGTACCCACACATTCGGCTTTGGCTTCTTTGGTGTACATCGTGCCGGCAGCTATCCCAATGCTGCTCGGGAGGAGAGTGTTTCGGGAGCACACGCAAACATTTCCCAAAGGATCATTTACCTACTCATTTAATTATCTTTCCCTTATCTGGCAACCGCCAAGAACGGCCTAATTCTTCGATATACAACTTTCGTTTTGTGTCCCGACGCTGGTGTATGCCATAGTGCTGCACGAGACGGATAGTCGTGTATCATACATACCGCACATAATTTCAATGAAGATTAAAATTCAACTGATGAAAAAGATTTTGTTGGTTCTTTTCTGCGCCGTGGCTTTTGTTACTGCCCATGCGCAGGTGAACAATTTTGAAACTACCCTGAAGCAGGCAAAGGATAATAATAAGTTGGTGCTGCTTAATTTTTCCGGCTCTGACTGGTGCATTCCGTGTATTAAGATGCACAAGGATATTTTTGAAAATGACGGATTCAAAAAAGCAACAGATAGCCTCATTATTTTAGTCAACGCAGATTTTCCGAGAATGAAAAAACACCAACCAGATGCTGCCACGCAAAAGCAAAATGATCTGCTTGCTGATAAATATAATGCAGGTGGAGCGTTTCCCCTTACGCTGGTGATTGACGGCGACGGTAAGGTTTTGAAAACATGGAACGGCCTGCCGCCCGGCACTCCTGTTGATTTTGCGGCAGAGATTCAATCTATTTATAACACCCGCTACAAATAATGGAACGTGCTTAAAGAGTTTAGAAAACCAGCAAAGTTGATGGGCAATGCTTTCGAGGTTACAGTTGTTTGTAAGGAAGAAAGCGACGCAAACTATTACATTCAGCAGGCGATTGATGAGATTGGTCGCATCGAAAAGTTACTGACCACCTTTGATCAAAATAGTCAAACCAACCAAATCAACAGGAACGCCGGCATTGTGCCGACTATAGTTGATAAAGAGGTTTTTGATTTGATTGAACGGAGCATTCGCATTAGTCATCTCACAGACGGTGCGTTTGATATTACCTATGGATCAGTTGACAAAAGCCTGTGGAACTTTGATCGCAACATGACGAAATTGCCAGATCCTGCAATAGCGAAATCAATGGTTAGACTGATCAATTTTCGCAAAATCGTCCTGAATAAAAGCGAAAGCAGTGTGTTGTTAAAAGAAAAGGGAATGAGGATTGGCTTTGGAGGCATAGGAAAAGGATATGCCGCTGAAATGGCGAAAAGGTTGCTGCAAAAAGCAGGCGTGGTAAGTGGTGTTATCAATGCGTCCGGCGACATCAGCACATGGGGCACGCAGGCCGACGGTTCGCCGTGGACAATTGGTATTGCTAATCCCAACAACGCGAGCTTTCCTTTCTCATATCTTAACATCAGCGACATGGCCATTGCCACTTCCGGCAATTACGAAAAGTTTGTAATGATTGATGGCAAACGTTTTTCTCACACCATCAATCCTAAAACGGGTCTTCCTGTGTCAGGAATAAAAAGCGTTACCATTATTTGTCCCAATGCAGAAATTGCCGATGCCATGGCAACACCCGTTAGCGTGATGGGAGTGAAGGCAGGGTTGGACATGATCAATCAAATGCATTCTATGGCCTGTATTATTATCGATGACCACAACAAAATTTACTCATCCAAAAACATTCAAATTAAATGAAAAAGTATCCTATAGTACCGGCCATAACAGCAATCGTGTGTATTGCTTTATTTGGTTCATGCAGAACAGTAAAAGAATATCAGAAGAACAAACTCAATGATTCGGAAATGGTGCTCGGCAACAGAAAAATTGAAAAGACCGAGCTTAACTTTCAATCATACAGAGAAGGTGCATCCGGTGCCAATGCTGGTAAAAGCGGCGGCGGTTGTGGTTGTAATTAATCAAAAAAACACATGAACGAATGAAACGATTATTCTTTTCGGCGGCTGCACTTTTTGCGTTGTCGCAATCTTTTGCACAAACCAATAAAGCCGATACCGGATTTGCATCACGAAAATTAAAACTCGAAGAAATAAATTTTGTATCCAGTTACTATCACCAGGATGGCGATCATTCTGCCGTAACTGGCGGGATAGGGACAGAAAAATTGACGGACATTTCCAATTCGATCGATGTAAAACTGATTCGCTATGATAACAAAATGAGAAAACATAGTTTTCTGCTCGATCTTGGTATTGACCATTATACTTCTGCCTCATCTGATATGATAGACCTGAAAGCCAACAGTTCTGCCTCTCATGCAGACACAAGAATTTACCCATCGCTTACGTGGAGCATGGAAAATGAAAAGAAAGGCAACACTGTCACTGCAGGGCTTTCCATGTCCAGCGAATTTGATTACATGTCTTACGGTGCAAACCTGATGTTTTCTAAAAAGACAAAAAATAAGATGGGCGAATTGTCTGCCAAATTGCAGGTGTATCTCGACCAGGTAAGCCTTGTGGCGCCCATTGAACTTCGGACAGATCCTAACAGGCACCATGACGAATATCCTACAACTGGTAGAAATACTTTTGCCGGTTCCCTTTCGTATTCGCAGATCATCAATTCGAGGTTACAGGTAATGTTCATGGCAGACGTTGTGCAACAACAAGGTTATCTGTCGCTGCCTTTTCACCGCGTGTATTTTGCTGATGGAAGCGTGCACCAGGAACAATTGCCGGACAACAGGTTGAAATTGCCCGTGGGTTTCAGGGCCAGCTATTTTATCAGTGACCGCTTTATTCTCAGGACTTACTACCGCTACTATACAGATAGTTGGGGGCTTCATGCCAATACAGTGAATGTGGAAGTGCCGGTAAAAATTTCTCCGTTTGTTTCGGTCAGTCCCTTTTATAGATACTATTCTCAAAGTGGCACCAAGTACTTCGCAGCCTATGGCGTTCATACCGCAGCCGATCCGTACTATACGAGCAATTATGATTTATCGAATTTTAATAGCCAGTTTATTGGAGCGGGCATTCATCTTACGCCGGCAAATGGTGTGTTGGGCATAAAGCCCCTAACCATGCTGGAATTGCGTTATGGGCATTATTTGAAAACTACTGGCATGAATGCTAATATTGTTTCTCTGAATCTTAAATTTAAATGATGAATCAAATTAGTCACCCTGAAAATTTAATAGCTTGAAAAAGAAAATAATAATATTTGTTGTTGCCATTTTGGTGATCATACAGTTTTTTAAACCTTCGAAAAATGTCTCAGCCGCTCCGCAGCCAAATGCAATTGAGCAGCATTACAACGTTCCGCAAAATGTGCAGTCAATATTACACACTGCTTGCTACGACTGTCATTCCAACAACACTATATACCCGTGGTACAATAATGTGCAACCGGTAGAGTGGTGGCTCGCAAGTCATATTAACAATGGGAAAAGACACCTTAATTTCGATGAGTTCTATTCGTATCCATTGGATAAAAAGAGGAAAAAGCTTTCTCAGATCAAAGAGACCATTGAAAAAGATGAAATGCCGCTGGCTTCGTACACGCTTATTCACACTGACGCGAAATTGTCGACTGATCAAAAGACGCAAGTGCTGGACTGGGTAAAAATCATGCAGGCAACACTTCCGTCGAATTAATGGGACATGAACTGTTTTGATTTTGAATTGGGTGTTTTTTGGAAACAGACAGTTTTCATTAAACACCCAATTGTATAATTGAAATTGTATGATATATTATTTTGCGATGCAGCCTTCGTACGAACTCTTCGCGACCAATGGACAAATGCCAGGCTACGATATCATGATGTGCGCTTTGAGTATCCCTTTTTTTTGCTTATTTTAATAGAATTGTCAATTGAGCGGACTTTAAAAAACAAGCAGGATTATGTCATTTATTATGGTTGATATAGAAAGCGATGGACCTATTCCCGGTGATTTTTCAATGATTTCTTTTGGCGCTGTTCTCGTAGATGAGCAGCTCGACAAGACTTTTTATGGCAGGCTCAAACCTATTTCTGACCAATATTTACCCGAGGCGCTGGCTGTATCCGGACATACCAGAGAGGAGGTTTTGGCATTTGATGAGCCGGCGGTAGTAATGACTGCATTCGAAACATGGATCACGGCCAACTGTAAGGACAGGCCCCTTTTTATCAGCGATAATAATGGCTTCGATTGGATGTTTATCTGTTGGTATTTTCATCATTTTATTGGAAGAAATCCATTTGGCTTCAGTTCGCAGAACCTTGGTAGTTTGTACAAGGGTTTGCAAAAGGACCTGTTTAAAAATTTTAAGCATTTGCGAAAAACAAAGCATTCCCACCATCCGGTAGATGATGCAAAAGGAAATGCCGAAGCTTTGTTGACGATGAGAAATGAAATGGGGCTCAACTTCAGAATATGAAAAGGCTGCAGAGATATCAACAGCACAGATCACTTGTGAAACATGGGAGGAGAATTGATCCGCCGGTAATGCCTGTCACAGGAGAGGCTCCGCAAAGTTGCCTGGACCGCGGCTTGCCGTTAACAGGAACGCCCGCGCAGGCATATGTTGAGAGCAGGCGCATTCCTATTGAAATCGCACATGAGGCAGGCGTTCGTTTTGATCCTGATTGGAATGGGCGGTCGGCGGTAATTGCCCCAATGTTTGACAAGGAGCATGCACTTTGTTCTGTTCATGGTCGTTATTTGAGTCAAACAGGTGATCAGGACAAGATGTTTACTATAGGACCCGGAGGCGGCATACTAAGTGTGCGCAAAGGTTATCATGCAGAACTGATTATTTTGGTTGAAGGATTGTTTGATGCATTGTCACTGGCCGTTTGTGGATATAGTTCATTGGCTACTGTTGGACGCCTGGCACCCTGGCTTCCTGAAGTTTGTAAGGACAAGTTGGTTGTGCTGGCTTTCGACGCCAATCATCCCGGAGATGCAGCGGTGGATTTCTACAAGGAATTTCTTACCGGTGCAAAGATTCATCGGCTCACACCGCCTGGCCATACCAAGGATTGGAATTCCGCACTCATGAAACGTGGCTCTTTAATGGTTACACATTGGTTGGAGTATAATCTCCGTCGTATCACTGGTTAAAACATTTTTAGTCATGAGTAAATTGATGGGCCTGCCTTCCATGATCTGTTTTCGTGTTACACGCTTTTGTAATGCACGTTGTGGCTTTTGCCTTGCACCCCCTGATGGAAGCGTGCATCCGGCAGTTGCGGTATTGAGATCGCGCATTGACTGGCTTTTTAGAAATGACGTAAGGACGATTCATTTCTGCGGGGGCGAGCCAACGATTCATCATCAACTTCACGAACTAATAGAGTACGTTCATTCACAACACAGGAAATCGAAACTCACCACGAACGGTATTGCGCTTTCTGATTGTCTGATTCAAGCGCTGTATACAACCAAAACCCCGGTAAAAGTTAGTCTTCATGGACCGGAGGCGCATCATAATGACGTGGTAGGGTGCGATGCTTATGATAAAACGGTGACGACTATACGCCGTTTGGTTACTGCCGGTATTTCCACCTCCGTGCAAACAACAATTGTTTCTGGTCACCTTTCAGTTGTGGATTGGGCCGTGCAATTTTGTATTGATAATGGCATAAAACGAGTGAGCTTTTTGCCCTTTATTCCACGTGGCCGGGGATTGGAGCAACGATCTAAATATGAATTGTCCGTTTCTGAGCGGCGCAGGTTGTATGAGTTGGTAAAACAAAAACGACATAAACTGAACAGTCGCATTGATATCCGTTTGAATGATTTTAATGCCCGCCCTATTCATGTGGTGGAATCGGATGGCAGGGTGGTTCTGGAGAAAGCAACGGAAGCAATGGATGAATTGATTTTCAAGATTCCTTCGTTGCAATTTCAAAGCTAAAGATAAGGTCAGATAGATTCAGGATTGCCCTAAAAACTCAGATGCCCGGTTACAGTTCTAACACAGGAAAATTGCGCAAGAAATTAGCCGGCGATAACTCCATTAAATTTACTAATGTACCGGGCAGGGGGTATAAGTTTGTTATTTAATAAGAATCAATCTGAAATTTGTTTTCAACAGATCAGCAATAACCTACTTTGTCCAGGTTTTTCCATTGGTGCCCGATGAAGACAAGGCGGGACAATGGTTTCAGGATGATCAACTGCCAACCTCCATAGATTGCCAAGGCCTAAGCTTATTGGATGTGCATCGGGTTTAGCCTGGTAATGTAAGTCAAAGAAGTGTTCACTTAAGAATGATTCAAAGCCTTCCTCGGCACCATCAAATAGTTTTTTGAGTTGATCACGTATTTCTGGAATAAGAATTTTTTTTGTCCCTTGTGAATTTGGCAATATTTCACTCGATTCTCCATAATATGTGCATAAAAAGGTATCGGTTGGAATAGGAGAGCGGTCCACATGAAAAGAATAAACATCAGTTGGGAAAAACGGGTAGGTGTTATCCCGATCATAGTATTTTATCACGTTAAGGATTGGAGAGGCGCCGTGCTCTTTCAATGCCATCAAATCATTTAAAAGAATTTCGCGGGCAAGTTGCCCTTTTTCACTTAACTGAAGCGCCATTAGTTCTTCTGGTTCAATCGTCGTTATATTTCCGGTTAACGCTACTTTTTTAACAATTTCAGAAAAATCACCCACTAGTTTACGATTCCAGCAGATCGCATTGACTATTCCGGAAAATGGAGTACAAACGAGGTCCTGAAAATTTTCGACAAAATGAATTTGATTCTCAGCGTGAGTAATATTTGTCATAACAGTGAAATAAATTTAGGATGATTTTACACGACGTTTAGTAAAGGTAGGCAGTCAAGTCAGGATAAATGCTTTTCGAAAGATGAATTTGAAATTCAAAAAATAGAACTAGGATGAAAGTGGCCATTGCTTGCGTTGGTGTTTAGTTCAATATATTTAGGTCTTAATCTAATACATGCACATTCTTATTGCGCCTAATGCATTCAAAAATAGCCTGACGGCAACCGCTGCGGCAGAAGCCATTCAAGACGGCTTGCTGCAAAGCGATCTGGATTGCAGCTGCGAAATTTTCCCCATAGGTGATGGTGGTGATGGCACAGTTGAATTGATTATGAAACGTTGCAACGGAGTTATTTGTCAGGCAGAAACTGTTGATCCGATTGGAAGGTCCATCATTTCTACCTACGGATTAATAAATAATGAAGAAGTATGCCTGATTGAAATGGCAGATGCATCCGGCTTACGGTTGTTAAAAATTAATGAACAGCAGCCTTTGATTGCTACTTCCTATGGGACGGGACTTGTTATTAAAGCCGCCCTCGACAAAGGAATACGAAAGTTTATTTTAGGAATGGGCGGTACAGCAACGGTAGACGGAGGTTGTGGCATCCTCATCGCTCTTGGAATAAGGTTCCTGGATGCAAAAGGAGAACAATTAACAGGCTTACCGCAATCACTTACTCAACTTGCCACGATTGATTTCTCAGGTGTTGATAAGAGAATAACAGATAGTGAGTTGACCATACTTTGCGATGTAGACAACAAGCTGTTAGGGGAAATGGGGGCCGCCGCTGTCTTTGGTCCACAGAAAGGGGCCAGTAAAACTGATGTACAAATGTTGGAAGCTGCTCTTACAAATTTACGGAACATCGTACTGCTACAGACAGGCATTGACATGGCATCACTCAAATATGGTGGTACGGCCGGTGGCGCAGCTGCGGGTTTGCATGCTTTGATAGGTGCGAAACTTGTAAACGGCATTGAATATTTTTTGCGTTTAACCAAATTTTCGGATGCCCTTGAGGGAGCTGATATCGTAATTACAGGAGAGGGGACAATAGATGAACAAACCCTCCAGGGTAAAGGTCCTTTTGGCGTTGCCGTAATGGCAAAAGAAAAACACATTCCGGTAATCGGACTTGCCGGAAAAGTTCCGCAGCAACTTTCGAAAAAAATGCAGGATTATTTTGCGGCCTTAATTGCGATTGGAAACGGGCCGGTTGATTTACAAACAGCACTATCCGCTACACGTGTTAATTTATCAAGAACGGCAAAGGGAATTGGCAATCTTATAAATCTTTGTCTCATTAAAAGCGACAAGCAATAGTCAGCTGGTTTGGATATAATAGCAGTTTGATCTGCGTTTTGAAATCAAGACTTATATTTCGAAACCATCTGCAAGTGCTGTAAATTTTCTGATCGTGGAATGATGATGCCGTGCAAATAGTGAGAATAATATTTGCCATTTTTTAAAATTGATGATCAGTAAAATTAGTTGCTAAAGCCTTTGAAGTCCTTTAAACACATTGCGTGTAAAAAAGTGTAAATTGAAGTGTGAAATTTTGCAAGCAGTTCATTAAAATCTTCCAGCGCTACGACATAAAATACTAAGCATGAAAACCACCAGGCTATCGCTTTCACTACCTGCGCCGCAGGAAAAAGTTTCTGCTATTTATATGACACCGGAAAAACCCGTTTGTATCATGACACTGGCGCATGGTGCAGGGGCTAACATGGAACATGTGTTCATGGAATCACTCGCCACCGCTCTTGCGGCTGCGGACATCGCCACGCTGCGGTTTAATTTCCCGTTCATGGAAAATGGCAAAGGCCGCCCGGATACGCCGGCAGTGGCTCACCAGGTAATTGCAGCGGCCGTTGATAAAGCGCTTAAACTACAGCCTTCCTTGCCATTGTTTGCGGCAGGGAAATCATTTGGCGGTAGGATGTCTTCCCAATACCTGTCCCTCCATCCGCGTAAAGATGTGGCGGGGCTTATATTTTACGGCTTTCCGTTGCATCCCGCCGGCAAGCCTGGTACTGACCGGGCGGCGCACCTCGCGGAAGTGAAAGTGCCGATGCTCTTTTTGCAGGGCACCAAGGATACACTCGCGCAATGGGATTTGATAGAACAGGTTTGTGCGTCATTGAAGAAGGCCACCCTGGTGAAGATCGAGGGCGCCGACCACTCGTTCAAGGCGGGTAAGAAAGTGGATGTAATGAGCATACTGGTCAATGCGACGCAAGAGTGGGTAAACTCCCTGTGATTGTTAAGGTTTGGTGAGTTAAGGCAGTCGGCGGTATTCACTTTCTAAAATAGTTTATGGAAAACAACCTGGCAGACAAATTAAAAACCGTAGAACGAACAGTTAATGTTTATAACGTGGATACTGAAGATGACGTTGAAGAAATAATCATCGATATTTCAGTTGAAAGATTGCAGAATATAGTATGTCCAAAAAATGGAGATACTTTACTATATCAAGGATCATTATTGAATGCTGACCAGTTAGAAAAAATAAACCGTGAGTTAACTAAAAAAATAATACCTGATTTTAGTTTGTATTATTACGTGTTGGAGTGTCACCGAATTTATAACTGGAAGCTCGACTTCTGTAGAGTACCCGGTGACACATTAACTAACTAATTCAATCGCGACGGCAATGAAATTTTTTCTGTTATTGGTAATAATTACGTTAGGTTGTAATGCTGGAAACCGGCAGTTTAAAAGAAAAGAAATCGGCGGGGAAATCGTTGAGGCTAATTTCCTAAATGACACTTTAATAGACGGGGTCGCAAAATATTACGATAAAGAAAGTAGCACTCTTGTTAGAAAAGTTTGTTACAGACAAGGACAAAAAGATGGACTCTCAGTGATCTATCGTGAAAACGGCAGTATCTATGATTCGTTGAATTATAGCAATAACATACTGAATGGACCTCGATATATTTTTGATGATTCGGGCAGACTCAGTTTTGGACAAAACTATTATCACGGTGTGTCAATCGGAGGGCAGTATTTTTTCAATAAGGGAGTAGCTAAAAGATATGTTTATAGTGATTTTGAAAAGAAGCAATTATACGAAGTGTTGTATGATTCCGTCGGCGCACCTTACAAGTATGGTGGAGAAATAATCAATGCAAATCTTTATAAGGTCACCGTGGATGGAGATTCAACGTTTTTTGGAATATTTGTTTGCCTGTTAAGACCTCCAAATATTTCAATCAATTATTCGATTGGGGTTACAAATGAAAAGACAAAGGAGGATAAATATTTAGGAAATATCAATGGTCAGCGTGAGTTTATAGACACTGTTTTAAAAGCGCCGGGTAGAGAATCCAACTATTTCATTTCTGCGGATTACAATGACACACTAAACAAATATCATAAGGTATTTATGACTGTTTTAAAGTGGTAAGATAGACGGACATTTTGACCCATAACAACAAACCCCATCTCGCAAGTTGTTTAACAGCCGACCAGATGAGTCTGAATAACAAACAAACCCACCAAATTTTTACTTTATGATGGGCCGTTATTGATCCACACATGAGAAAAGATTATTTAGAGCTTAAGTCTTTACGGGCAAAAAGCAATTCAGTCCAACTTTCCTGTATATACTCTGCTATGTCTTTTAAATATTGTGCGTAAGAGCCTTCGCCATTGACTGATTCATACATTTGCTTAAATGGTTTGCGAAAACCAACTTCGCGTTCTTTCAGTCCTTGCTTGTACCTTGTTACCAATGTATATTGGGTAGGACCTGAAGAGCTGGCCGCATAAACGGCAACAGTAACACCTGCAGCTTCCCATGTCTTCTTAATTTTCTTAATCAGGTTCATAACATTATCGCCCTGTCCGGGTTTTGGAAACACGTGGTTAATACTGATTTTATCACTAAAATCTCCCAAAGCAATCGTGCTTAATGAATCCTGGTAAACAGAGTAACCGCCGCTCTGCCGGTCCGTTAAATAAATGGCTACGTTCTTGTTCCAGTCGGCCATATGTTCGGGGCTTATTTCTCCTCTCGCATCTTCGCTTTCCCAGGTTTTCGGGCCTTCGGTAATATGGTATGCACCAAAATCAGGGCCGGATTGAACTACAAACACATGCCAGTTCACATCGCCGTGGTGAAATTTTTGCGCATGGGCAGCCAGGGCCTTTTCAAATTCCGGGACCTTGTCGACCTTCGGAAATACCCGTTGCCAGGAAACTACATTTTTGGTTTGACTCATGCCTGCAAAAGGAAGTAGCAGCATTAAAAGAACAAATGCGCCGAGCTTTGTAAGAAGTTTCTGTTTCATACCGATTTGTTTTGGTTTTAGGAATCGTTGAGGTTAAACCGTCCCCAAAGCTCAGTTAAAACAAAAATTTTCGTGAGTACAAATCCTCCTTTCACGTTCAGTTTCTCTTCAATCAACAGGACAAATTATGCAGTATCAGGATAAATTCTTATTTTCTGTGAACAAACTCCCTTCTGTGGGAGATTGATGAAATAACAACCAGGGCGTCAATTACATTTATAAACAAATGCTCAAAAGCCCCACCACCACTAAACTGCTGTTTGCCTTTCTTGGCCTTGGCCTGGCTGTGCCTGCTTTTGGACAGTTTAGGTATGATCGGTCAACTACTTCTAATTGGCCATCGCATTGGTCGGCTTATCTTATTTACATGCTGGTGATTGGATTGGCCCTGAGGGCCTGGTTTTTATTCAGAATAAATAAAACCAGACTTCAATCTCAATTGCATTACGAGCAGCAGGAAGCAAAACGTGTGAAGGAACTGGATACGTTTAAAACACAGCTCTATGCCAATTTTACGCATGAGTTTAGAACACCACTTACCGTTATACTTGGCATGGCCAACCAGGTAAAAAGCGAGCCGGAAAAATACATGGATAGCGGAACTGATATGATTGTGCGTAACGGTCAGTACCTCCTCAATCTTGTAAATGAAATGCTCGATCTGTCAAAACTGGAAGAAGGGAAGATGACGCTTCACTTTATAAAGGGCGATGTGATCAGCTTTTTAAGATATGTTGTAGAATCTTTTCAATCACTGGCAGCCGGCCAGCAAAAGCAATTTCACTTTTTATCTGATACGGATGAATTGGCGGTGGCTTTTGATGCAGAAAAGTTGCGGCAGATTGTTTCCAACCTTTTGTCCAATGCCTTAAAATTTACACCCGCACAGGGCAATGTGTATATAAGTATTTCGCAGGAAATCGCCTCACAGGCGGACCACACCATATTGGTTTTAAAAGTAAAAGATACCGGCATTGGTATTCCTGAAAACCAGGTGCAGCATATATTCGACCGTTTCTATCAGTTAGATAACAGCCACAACGGCAAAGTACAAGGTACTGGAATCGGTCTTGCACTGACCAAAGAACTGGTAAAACTTATGAAGGGAACCATTGCCGTTAAAAGTCCGGCAGTGGGCGCAACAAAAGGTACAGAGTTTATAATAACATTACCCTTGCAAAAAGCAAGTGAGGAAGATGTTTTGGCAGCCATTCCCTTGTATACTAAAGAACCGCCAATCATGTGGGCTCCTGTAGCAAATGAGCCTGTTTTCATTAACAATGAAAATAAGTCGCCTGCCGCACCATTGATTTTACTGGTTGAAGACAATGCAGATGTTTTGGCTTACACAGCGAGCTGTTTGCCGCATTATAAACTGGCTTTTGGTAAAGATGGAAAAGAAGGTTTTGATATTGCCGCAGAAATAATTCCGGATTTAATTGTGACCGATGTAATGATGCCGTTTATTGATGGTTTTGAAATGTGCAAAAAACTAAGACTGGATGAACGCACCAGTCATATTCCCATCATTATGCTTACTGCAAAGGCGGACATGCAAAGCAAACTGGAAGGACTGGAGAAAGGTGCGGATGTGTATTTGGAAAAACCGTTTCATAAAGAGGAATTATTACTACGCATAAAAAAACTGCTGGAGCTCCAAAAAAAATTACAGCAGCATTACAGCAAACAAATTGGCATTGCGCACCACACAGAAACTGCAGTGACGGATGAAATGATAACTGCAACCATTGGAGAACCGGCGGAGCATGAGTTTGTAAGAAAAATAAGAGAGCTCGTGGAAGCCAATTTTTCCAATTATGAATTTAGTGTGGAGCAGTTGTGCAAATTAATATTCATGAGCCATTCACAACTGCACCGTAAGCTGGAGGCCCTGACCGGTTGCTCACCCAATAGATTTATCAGGATCGTACGATTAAAAAAAGCAAAAGGATTATTGTCAAACCCCGCACTAAGTATTGGCATTATTGCATTGGATTGTGGATATGCTGATGCCGGATATTTTGCCAGGGTATTTAAGCAGGAGTACGGAGTAACCCCACAAGAATGGAGAGTAGGGAAATAATGAAATGATTTGCTTTTAAGAAATGAACCACCGGAGTTCTTCCTTAAAATTAAACAACCATTAAAAAGATATTCATCCCGTCTTGGCCAGGAATAGCCACCATTTCAGATAATGTTGTCCGGAAACAGCCTGCCTTGAACAGCTTATTTTTTTATTTATAAAAATTATTGCAGGCTTTCAAATCTCAAATCTCAAAACTCATACATCCCGATTCGCAAAATGACTGTTTATTTTCGCAAACTGACATCTTCTTCTTCAGTTACACGATATATTTTCGAGAACAACGATTGCATTAACTGTTTTACATCCATCACTAAAAACCAGCTCATATGAACTGCATGTATTGCCATATTCATTCCACACGTATCATGACTGAAACATTCTCCTTTACGCCGCGCTGCGAGTCATTTTTGTGAGCTCGTTCGTGATGTGGTTTCAAAAACAATGTCATTTAAAACAACCTATTGGTAACCTGATAAACTAATAATTATGATGAAGGTTTTTGCGTTTCTTTTTTTTGCCACCGGAAGCATGCACGTCAATGCCGGCCAACCATCAACAGGAAAGCCCGGAGGCAGGGAATATCACGTGTCAGTTAAAGGAGATGATGCCAATGGCGGAACTACATCAAAGCCGTTTAAAACAATTTCAAAAGCAGCCAGCGTTGCCATGCCCGGCGATGTTATTACGGTGCATGCCGGCGTTTACAGGGAACAGATAACTCCACCGAGAGGCGGTAATTCAGACAATGAAAGGATCGTGTACCAGGCAGCGAAAGGAGAGAAGGTTGATGTGAAGGGTTCGGAAATTATTAAGGGCTGGCAAAAGTTGGACAAGGATGCGTGGGTGGTAAAAATTCCCAATGCATTTTTCGGAACGTTTAATCCTTACAAAGAGTACATTCATGGTGATTGGTTTAACCCAATTCCAAAGGACAGAAAATATTTGAGAGGTGAAGTTTACCTGAATGGAACCTGGCTGGAGGAAGCGGCTAAAAAAGAGGATGTAATGCGGTCTGCAGGTGAAAAAGAATCTTTGTGGAGCGCCGCCGTAGATGCAGATAGTACAACCATCTGGGCACAATTTAAAAATGTAAATCCGAATGTTGAGACAGTCGAAATAAACGTGCGACCAACTGTATTTTATCCTGCAAAACCTTTTGTGAATTTCATTACAGTTCGTGGCTTTAAGCTTGAACAAGCTGCGACTAACTGGGCGCCACCTACCGCGGAGCAAATGGGATTGATTGGTACCCACTGGAGCCGTGGCTGGGTAATAGAGAACAATACAATTCTGTATTCCAAGTGTTCGGGTATTGCATTGGGAAAATATGGCGATGAACATGACAATAACCAAACAGAATCTGCCGAAGGTTATGTTGGCACCATCAAAAGAGCCCTGAGTTTCGGTTGGGATAAAAGTTCCGTGGGAAGTCATATCATTCGCAACAATACAATTGCCTACTGTGAACAAACTGGTGTTGTAGGCAGCATGGGATGTGCTTTCAGTGTAGTGCAGGGCAACATCATTCACGATATTCATATGCGTCGAATGTTTTCAGGAGCCGAGCAGGCAGGTATAAAATTTCACGGAGCCGTGGATGTGCAGATCTGCAACAATCACATATACCGCACCGAAAAAGGTGTATGGCTCGATTGGATGGCGCAGGGCACGCAAGTAAAAAACAACCTGATGTATGAGAACGACCTCGATGTATTTTTAGAGGTTGACCATGGTCCCACACTTGTATCGAATAATATATTGCTCTCCAAATGTAGCCTGTTGCTGAATACAAACGGAGCTGCTTTCGTGCACAATATCTTCGGTGGCATTTTTACTGTTTGCGGTTATGATGGTCGCCTTACGCCTTACATGTTGCCACATTCAACCTTCATGGAAGCATTGCATGATAATCCCGGTGGTGATATGCAGTTTGTCAACAACCTGTATGTGATGGAAGGCAATGCGAGATTGTATGACAAGGCTTTGCTACCGGTGTCCATGTCTGGAAATGTCTATACCAAAGGAACGAATCAGAAAGATGCAGTGAACGCTGACACCTGGCACAAGCTTAGCGATTCCCTGAAAGCCCTGTGCAAAGACAAAATAGTGAAAGGCGATCTCGATAAACAAGATTTTGATGCTGCTGCAAAACTTATAAAAGAAAAAGACGGCATTTACCTGGAAATAAATCTCGATAAAAACTGGCTGGCGGCACAAAACAGAATGCTGGTGACCACTCAATCACTTCAGCCTGTTGTGATCGCGAATCTGCCGTATGAAAATCCGGATGGAACGCTATTGACAATCGACACTGATTACTTTGGAAAAAAGAGAAACAGTTCCAATCCGTCGCCGGGAGCTTTTGAAATCATGGCAACCGGAAAACAAAAGATTAAAGTTTGGTAGTGCATCGATAGTTGGTGCATTATCAAAATGCTTATTTCAAATTATTACGAACGGTTCCTTACAAAACATATGAATAAACACAAGATCATCTTACTGGCCATATCACTTTCGTTGATTTGTTTTGACAATAAAAGTTTTAGCCAAACGTCCGTGAAGGAAAATAAGCGAATGGAAGTAAGCGGCAACAATAGTCCCGTCAAGGAGATCATCGTTGTCTTCAAAACACATTTCGATATCGGTTATACGCATCGCGTAAAGGATCTTGTGCAATACTATCGCACTGACATGATTGATCGCGCACTCAGGACAATGGATTCTTCGAAGTCTATGCCGCCTGATCAGCAATTCAAATGGACCGCCCCGGCATGGGTGATGTCAAAAGTGCTCGAGCCATGGCCGGGACAAACAGAAGAGCGGAGAAAAAAATTAGATGATGCATTCAGCAACGGAAGATTCATCACGCACGCGATGCCCTTTACCATTGAAACAGATGTTTGCGAGCCGGAAGTATTGACAAGAGGTTTGGGCTTTGCATCAAAACTATCAAGGCAATATCATTTACCGCTTCCAAAATCTGCGAAGGTAACCGACATGCCTTCTCATTCAGGAGAGCTGGCAACCGTTCTGGCAAATGCAGATGTACAATTTATACACATAGGTTGCAACTGGCCCAGCGGCAGTGTGCAAACGCCGGGTTTGTTTTGGTGGCAAGGTCCAGATGGTTCTAAAATCCTCACGTTTTATTCAAGCATTTACGGCACTACAACTGGTTTAGGCTGGCCGCAGGTTTGGGGAGGCAATGATCATTTTGTGGGTCACAACCTTATTCCCCCGGCTGACTGGCCCTACAAAGTGTGGCCCGCAATCTTTGTAACACTTGATAACAGTGGTCCTCCGAAGGCAGAAGCCGTGAGAAAATTATTTGAAGAAGCACAAAAGGAACTACCCGGCGTTAAAATAAAAGTGGGCACCATGGATGATTTTGCCAAAGCCATTCTTGCGACAGATCCACAATTGCCGGTGGTGAAAAAAGAGATGCCGGATACATGGATACATGGGTTCATGAGCGATCCCGGAGGTTCCCGTTTGTCAAGAGAAGCCGCACCAATGCTGGCAGCAGATGAAGTGTTGAACACCCAGTTAAAAACGTTGGGTCTGCCTGTTAGATCCATTGGAGATTCAATGGCAAGGGCCTATGAACTGATGGCTTTGTACGCAGAACATACATGGGGTGGATCTGCTTCTGTTAAGCAATACGGAGACGATTTTAAAAAACTGCCAACCACAAAATATGCGAACCTTGAAGCTTCATGGGAAGATAAAACAGATTACGTAAGAAACGCATGGAGCATTGCGGATAAAGTGAAACAGGATAACATGCATTGGCTGGCGCAAACGGTGAAATGCGATCCTAACAGTGTGATTGTTTATAACTCTTTACCATGGCCGCGAAGCGGGATGGTTGATGTAAATGGTCAGCCCGTTTTTGTTCAAAACATTCCTGCCAGTGGATATACCACCGTTTCTATGCCGGCAAAGGAAGTTGCTAAAACATCGACGTCCAACTTCATCGAAAATCAATTTTATAAAATAACCTTCGATATCGACAAGGGCACTATTCAATCGCTGATTGACAAGCGCACAGGATATGATTGGGCTGCGAATGTTTCCGGAACCCGGACCGCGCAATACTGCAATGAGCGTTTCACTTACGAACAAACTTTGGCATACACTGAGACCTATCAGCAACAACGTGCCATGCATTGGGAAAATGCGAAAGGGGACTGGCCGCATCCCGGCATGCATAAACCCGGTATGATATCTGAGAAAGAAATTCCTTACCGCATGGCATCGCCTGCCGGTGGAAAGTTGAACATACAAACTACCACGCTGCAGCAAACAGCAGTATTGGAAATGCCGGCAGATACGGCCCGCCATTTACCGGCATCAAGATTGACAGTAACGCTTGATGATCGCCAGCCTTATATTGATGTAGAGATAACCATTCTCGACAAAGCGAAAGATAATTGGCCGGAAGCAGACTGGCTGGCACTGCCTTTCAATATTAAAAATCCTGAGTTTAAAGTGTATCGTTCATTGGGTGTAATGGATCCAAAGGAAGATATCATGACGGGAGCTAACAAGAATCTCTATACCGCCGGCCAGGGTGTTACACTCACAGATGCAAATGGCAGAGGCATTGCTGTTTGTCCATTGGATCATCCTTTGATAAGTTTGGATACACCGGGCTGCTGGAAATTTTCATTGGATTTCAAACCTGTTAAACCGGTTGTGTATGTGAATTTGTACAACAATCAATGGAACACGAATTACAGGTATTGGTACCCCGGCACATGGAGTTCTCGTGTGAGAGTATGGACATTTGATAAAAATACACCGAAAGCTGAAATGATGACTGTGCCTGCATTTGAGGCAAGGCAACCTCTTCAGGCGATAGCGCCTGAAAAAAGTACAGGCAAGTTGTCATCGCGATACAAAGGATTGGAACTTTCAAGGAAAGGTGTGTTGGTAACAGCATTTGGCGATGACCCAGATGGCAGCAAAGGCACACTGCTCCGGATTTGGGAAATGGCAGGAAAGGCAGGAGCAATTGCCATTACCTTACCTGAGCATCAGCATTTTTCCAAAGCACGAGTAGTGAACCTTCGTGGAGAGGCAACAGGAAAAGTTTTGAATGTCATTAACGGAAAATTTAATTGCGACATCAAAGCATACGGTCCTGTCAGTTTTATTCTTGAATAGTACAATGAAATCGTTCATTACAATGACGATTGCCACACAATACACTCAGGCACACACGATGTTTGCCTGAGTGTATATAAGAATAAAACCAAACGAATTGCACTTTAAGAGCCAGCGAAATGATGAATCATGACGCGCCTCTGAGTTTTGTGTTCAGCGAATTTAAAGTTATGCGCATGTAGAAGTTATTCAAAAGCATACACTTTACATTTATTTTATTACTTGCTACTTGGGTGGTTGCTGTTGCTTGTATCCCTATCTTTCAATATACTTGCATAGAGAACATCGCCGACCCCTTCTCAATTGCGTTTGATCGAGGTTACAAGCGATGTCTGCTGCTTGTTTTGCCGGCTTTTTTGTGAGTGCCATATGAATTAAATAACCTGGTAGTGATTTATAAAACTAACGATTGCAATGAGGGGACCCATTTGCTTAAGAATATAGCAATGGGTAGTGAAAGTTCATTTCATGAACTGTATAATCTATACCGTAATAAAATTTATTCCGTTGCATTTAAAGTCACTAAATCATCTGCCATCGCCGAAGATGTAATACAGGAAATCTTCATTGTCATCTGGCTAAAACGGGAGGAATTGCACAAAGTTGAAAACTTTGATGCGTGGCTGAACACCGTTTTGAAAAATCATTTGTACAACAGGTTCCGGAAACTTGCTATCGAAGGCACTTATGTAAAATATGTGTTGGAAAACAGCCGGCAGCAACTACCTGATCATATGCACGACCCTGCAGTGCTGGCAGAGGTCAACAAGATATTCCACGAAGCTCTTGAGCGGCTAACTCCACAGCAAAGAAAAGTCTACCTCCTCGGCAAACAAAGCGGACTTAAATACGAAGAGATCGCCGAACAGGTCGGCATCTCAAGACATACAGTGAAGGAATACATGAGCAATGCCATGCGCAGCATGAAAGACTACATGATAAGCCGCGATTACAGTCTTGTGGCACTGATCATTTTAATGACTCTTAACAAAAAGTAATTTTTTTTGCAATCACTCCCCCCGCTTTTTCAGTTGATGTGTCAGTAGTGTAGACACATAACATTCAATGCAAGAAACACGTCTCTCACACCTTTTAGAAAAGCATTTAAACGGCAGCCTTGACCAGGCTGAAAAAGAAGAATTATACCTGCTTTCATTGGCAGAAGGCAATCAGCCTGAATTAGCTGAACTGCTTTCGCATGCCGTTACCAGTTCCGATAGTTCGATAAAAATGAATGACGACAGAGCCCATGAATTGTGGGGCGATATATTACAAAGAACTGTTGGAGCAAGCGAGCAAAAAACTGCCACCGTCAGAAAACTTAATTACAAACACATATGGTGGTCCGCGGCTTCAGTTGTCATCTTTGTTTCTGCCACTATGTTGCTTTGGAGGCAACATGCTCCGGTGCAGGTTGCTAAGCAAACAGTGAAACAACCGGATGTTCAACCCGGCAGAGAAGGAGCTGTTCTAACCCTGGCAGATGGCCGGCAGATTTCATTGGACAGTTTTTCCAAAGGGCTTAATGTACCCCAGCAGGGAGCTAACGTGGTATACAAAAATGGACAGATCAGTTATGATGAAGCAAACAGGTCTGACGACGACGAGCCTGTTGCCTATAACACGATCAGCACGCCAAATGGAAGACAGTTTCATTTGACACTGATAGATGGCTCCGGTGTTTGGTTAAATGCAGGTAGTTCGATTACTTACCCTGTTGCGTTTACAGGCAATGAACGCAAAGTGAACATCTCCGGAGAAGTTTATTTTGAAGTAGCGAAAGATGCGCATAAACCATTCCGTGTTCACTCAGACAATGGAACGGTGGTGGAAGTGTTAGGAACGAATTTCGACATCAATGCCTATTCAGAGGAGGCGAGTTTAAAAACTACATTGCTGGAAGGTAAGGTGAAAGTGAATAAACAAAACAACAGCGTTGTACTTATGCCCGGTGAGCAGGCACAAGTATCTTCTGGTATAAAAAAAGTAGCCAATGCTGATATTGAAAAGATCATGGCGTGGAAGAATGGCTATTTCAATTTTGAAGGATTGTCTTTGGAAGAGTCGATGCGCCAATTGTCCAGGTGGTACGATATAGAAGTAGTGTACCAGGGACATGTGCCGGATATAAAATTTTTTGGTGAGATTGGAAGAGACGTAACGTTAAATGGATTGATCAAGATACTGGCAGGCACCGGACTTAACTTTCGGTTAGACGGAAAAAAGCTAATCGTTTCTCAATAGAAAACATACTGTAAACATAATTTTTGGGCATCAAAAAACCGCTATGGTTAAGGCCCGTAGCGGTAGAGATTTGGAGTTCCAAAAAGGTTCGACACCATTTTTATTCACGCCAAACTAATGCAATTTATGTCAAATTCGGCTTATTTCAACCGACGAGGCTGTGTGTTCGGTTTTAAAACCAAAACACTGCGAATTACAAGGGTTTTATTTTTTCTTTTTTTCATTTGCTGCATGACAGCTTCAGCAAAATCAATCTCTCAAACTGTCACTATCTCCGGCAAAGATTTGCCACTCAAAACAATCTTCTCTGTCATCAAAAAACAAACAGGGTATGTGGTCTTTGGTAACTCGGAGATGCTTAGTGCGTCGAAGCCTGTGACATTATCTGTGAAAGACATGCCACTTGAGCAATTTCTAAAAGTGATTTTCAGGGACCAGCCGTTCAGCTACCTGATCGAGGGCAAGACCATATCGATTGTAAAAAAACAAACGGAAAAAGCTGTCAACGCAGGCGAGCAAAAGCCTGTGGCTTTGGAAACGTCGCCGCCCAAAAAAATATCCGGTGTTGTTGTTGGAAGCAACGGAACGCCACTTGTTTCTGCATCTGTAAGTGTAAAAAACGCACAGTTGGGTACTACCACCGACGGAACCGGAAACTTTTCACTTGAAGTGCCCGAAGGTGCAAGTGTATTGGTAATCTCCTACATCGGATATGAAACAATAGAAATGCCCATTTCGAAAGCCGGAAACATGAAGGTGATTTTAAAGCAGGCAAATCAGCAAACACAGGAAGTTGTTGTCGTTGGTTACGGTAGCCAACGCAAAAAAATGTTAACCACTGCTGTTTCATCCGTAACAGCAAAGCAGGTTAATGAATTGCCGGTAACAACGCCGGGTGCAGCATTGGCTGGCCAGGCGCCGGGTGTGAGTGTGCAGCTCACAAATGGCTCTCCCGGACAACCCGCGGTTATACGCGTGAGAGGTATGGGTTCCATACAGGCGGGTAATGCGCCATTGTATGTAGTGGACGGATATCCGCTTGATAATCCCGACGCTTTCAACATGATCAATGCCCAGGATATTGAATCCATACAAGTGCTGAAAGATGCTGCTGCTGCTGCCATTTACGGATCAAGAGGTGGTAATGGCGTTGTGATTGTCAGCACAAAGAGAGGCCAAAAAGGTCCTGCAAAATTTGCCGTTACATCTTATGTTGGATCGCAAAAACTCGTTAAGAAAGTTGCGGTCTTAAACACGCCTCAGTTTCTCGATTACGAAAAGGATTATTATATAAACAAAGGTCTTGCTGTACCTGATGTCATTGCAAATCCTCCTGCAAATCTTCCCAACACAGACTGGCAGGATGAAATTTACAGACAGGCGGCACAAAGCAACTTGCAGCTTTCAATAAATGGCGGATCAGATGCTGTAAAATATTCCCTCACCGGAGGCTATCTTTCACAGGATGGTATCGTTGATCTTACCAAATACAGAAGGTTCAGCATGCGCTTTACAATGGATGCACAGGTAAGTAAAAAACTAAAAGTAGGAACGTCAGTCGCACCAAGCTATGCCATTACAGACAATAAGTCTACACAAGGTATCATCAACGGTGGTACGCCGGAAGCTGGTGGTGGAATTGCTGCCGGTGGTGTTATAAATACAGGCGTTGCCATGCCATCGCTTTATCCCGTAAAATACGCGAATGGCGATTATGCACAACCTGCCATTGATCCTTTATACAATTCAAGCCTTGGTACTATTTCTCCCAATTTAACCAACCCTGTTGCATCTCTCCATCTTTATGAAGATCGTGCAGAAACCCCGTTGTTCCTGGGTTCTGCTTACCTGGAGTATAATATCATCGGTGCGCTGAAGTTTAAAAGCACTTTTGGATTTCAATACGGCAGCTCCTCCAGGAATGTATATACGCCATCAACACTTGGCCGCCCGGGTTTTGTTACCGCGTCCATATCCAATCCTAATCTAGCCGCTATTGGGGCACAAAGAGTGGTGGGCGTGAATTATAACTGGGTATCAGAAAATTATTTTTCGTACGATAAATCATTCGGCGATCACACAATATCTGCCGTTGCAGGTTATTCGGCACAGCAAAACAAAGCCACGCTTGAAACAGAGAACGGCCAGGCTGGAACTTTCTTTAACAACGATATCCATAACGTAGCAAATGCAGGACAGATCTTTGCCACTACCGGCTACAACGAGAATACACTTGTCTCTTTATATGGAAGAGTGAATTATTCTTACCAGGACAAATACCTTTTATCTGCTGCAATCAGGCAGGATGGTTCATCCCGCTTTGGTACCAACAATAAATATGCTGTTTTCCCTGCAGTATCCGCTGCATGGCGCATAGGACAGGAAAAATTCATGAAGGAATTAGATGCCGTGAGTGAATTGAAAATAAGAGCAAGCTATGGTTTAACCGGAAACAACAACATCGGTAACTACACATGGCAAAGTTACCAAACACAAAACAACTATGCCTTCGGAGAAGGAAACGGCAATCGCGTGTTTGGCTATATGCCTGGCGGAATTTCCAATCCTGATCTTACATGGGAAACCAACCGTCAAACTGACTTGGGTTTAGAATTGGGCCTTTTCAAAGACAGGATATATTTTGTTGCAGAAGCGTACAAACGCACAACAGACAATCTTTTGCTCGCTCGCAACATTCCGGCTATCGTTGGTTTTGCAACAAGCGTTACGGAGAATGTCGGTAAAATTGAAAACAAAGGATTGGAGCTTAGCCTGACTTCCAAAAACATGGTGGGTGCATTCAAATGGTCAACCAATGCAAACATCAGCTTCAATAAAAACAAGGTGATCAATTTGGTGAATGCTAATTTCATCGCATTCAGCCCCGGAGGTTTGGCCAACTCTGTAAGACTTGCGCCAGGACAGCCCCTTGGTGCATTCTATGGATATCAGCAAATAGGCGTTTACAAAGATCAAAAGGATATTGATAACAGCCCCGTATGGGCAGCGGGTGGCATCAAACCAGGCGATATTAAATATGCCGATATAAACAAAGATGGAAAAGTAGATGCTAATGACATCACGTATCTTGGAAATCCGCAACCGAAATTTATCTATGGACTTACCAATAGTTTTGAATACAAAAACTTCGATCTGAATATTCTTATCCGTGGTTCCCAGGGAAATATGATCATGAATGCAAACGACAGGTTGCCATTCTATTTTAACGGTGCCGTAAATCCAAGAACAAATGTGCTTGATCGCTGGCGCTCTGACGCACAGCCAGGCAACGGTTGGGAACCAAGAGTAGGAGGTGTTGCACAGAATGTTTTCTCCACACGCTTCCTGCATGATGCATCATTTTTACAAATCACCAATATTACACTTGGGTATAACCTGCCTCAGCAAATTGTTAGCAAAGCACATATCGACGGACTGCGTTTTTATGCTGCGGTGCAAAACCTGTACACTTTCACAAAGTATACAGGTTACAATCCTGAAGCCAGCATTTTCAACGATGGTGGCAGCACGCAAATGGCAGTTGACCAGGGTTCTTACCCTGTTCCAAGAACAATTTTGTTAGGTCTTAATATCCATTTTTAATTAACACATTCAAGATATACTACCATGAACAGTAATAATAAATGGTTCATAAAATATATACTGGTGCTTGCTGTAGCATCTGCCGGTTGTAAGAAAAGTTTCATCGAACTTTCCGATCCAACACGTATGAACACCAGCAATTACATCACTACAGCAGATGGTTTGAACACTGCGATAAATGCTACATACGGTACGTTGCAACCTATTTATAACGGAGCGATTCAACTGTTCGGAGATGTTGCGTCTGACAATACAACTACGCAAACAGGAGGTGTAGGGATGCACGTTGTTGACCGGTTTATTTATGACGCTTCCTTTGTTTCCTTTAGCACTTTCTGGAACATCTCTTACCGCAGTATTGCGCAATGCAATGTTGTGTTGAGCAGAGGGCCCAGTGTAACAATGGATGCAACACTGCAAGCCCGCTATCTCGCCGAGGCAAAATTTATACGAGCCTTATCCTATTTTAATCTTGTAAGAATTTATGGCGATGTGCCATTGATCACCAAAGAGCTCGCCGATTATAAGGATGCTTATTCGTATGGCAGGCAACCGGTGAAAGACGTATACGATCAGATTGTAAAAGATCTTACAGAAGCCGCAGCAGCATTGCCTGCAACGTATGTGAAGAGCGATGTTGGTCGTGTCACCAGCGGTGCAGCAAATTCAATTCTTGGCAAAGTGTATTTAACACAAGGCAAATACACGGAGGCTGCTAACATTCTCGCACAGGTTATTCAAAGCAATACCTATTCATTGCTCAGTGATTATGCAAGCGTGTTCTCCACCAGCAGTGAAATGAACAGTGAAATCATTTTCGCTGTGCGTTATGTAAGAGGCGGCCTTAGCCTTGGCAGCGGCTTTGGAGGCAGCATGATACCAACTAACTCGGGAACAACCATTTTAAAAGCAGGAGCTGCTGCAGGCGGCGTTAACGACGAAATGCCGGAGTTTGCTAATCTGTTCAGCGACCAGGATAAAAGAAAAGCCATATCAGTTGGTTATTTCGCAAACGGCGCGCCCACTGCGTATTATTCGCTCAAGTTTCTTGATCAGGCGGCAACGGCACCGGGTGATGCAGAAAACGACTGGATCGTTATACGTTATGCAGATGTGTTGTTAATGCATGCAGAAGCATTGAACGCTCTGGCAAGAACCAGCGAAGCGGAACCTTATCTCAACCAGGTTCGCACGCGTGCAGGTTTAGCCTCCATTACTGGCTTATCGCAGGCAGATTTTGCATTGGCAATAGAAAATGAGCGCCGCCTCGAGCTGAGCCTCGAAGGGCATCGCTGGTTTGACCTCGTAAGAACCGGAAGGGCACTAACTGTAATGAATGCGCATTTCGCAGCAAATGCCGCGTTCTATGGCACCACCTATTCTGTGAAGCAAAATCAGTTGCTGTTTCCAATTCCACTTACTGAAATACAAACCAATCCAAAACTGACGCAGAATCCGGGATATTAATACGAGGGAGATCGATGAAAATTTTTATTCGCTCATTGCTGCTGCTCCCGGCAATGAGCGAATCATATGCGTGGATGAAGCGTTCATTCTTCATGCACGGGAACGCGATAAAATTGAAAAATTAAAGTTCGAATGGTTAAAATGATCTCCTTCCCGTCTTATTTAATAATGCTGTTAAAACGATGATACAAAAACTACTGCTTGCCTTTACCTCAATAATTGTTTTGTTCACTGCCAACGCACAGAAGAAACAACTGCCGTTCCTGGCAGACATGGTGCATAACAATCCGGGAGAACCACCATTTAGCAGTTCGTGGTTCAACAATGCGGCAAACCTCGAATCGTGGGGATATACTACGCAGATTCCGCGCATCTTTATCAACTGTGCCGTTACCTACGACAAAACTTTTCCGGGAACCTTTACAAAAAAATCAAAAGAACGAGCATGGGTGGATAGCGTTGCAAACCGCTACCAGTCAATGATTGCGGAGGCAAAGAAAAATAAGATTGAAATTTTACCATTCACAGATTTTCTTGTTTTGCCGGAGGCGATTGTTAAAAAATATTACAAGGAGATAGTAAGCGATAGCGGTCTTGCCAATGCACCTTACGCTGATATCACACAGGGAAAAATTAAGCCCGACCTATCAAAACCCATGACACAAAAATTGCTGCGTGCCATGATTGATGAGATCTTTACGCGCTTTCCGGATTTGGATGGATTGACTGTAAGAACCGGCGAAATTTATTTGCAGGATTGTCCTTATCACACCGGAGGCAATATTATACAGGGAAAAATTGAGAATCATATATTGCTCGCAAATCTTTTAAGAGAAGAGGTTTGCGTGAAGCGCCATAAAAAAATTATTTACCGCACATGGGATTTTGGATTGGTACACACCAATGCCGAAAATTATCTTAAACTCGAAAGCGCAGTAGCACCCGACCCAAATTTTATTTTTTCAATCAAACACCAGAAAGGAGATTTCCACCGATTCTTTGTTTTTAATCCAACACTTGGAACCGGTAAACACAAACAGATCGTGGAGATATGTTGTCAGTTGGATTGCTATGGAAAAGCCGCGCATCCATACTACATCGGCCAGGGTTTAATTGATGGTTGGGAAGAATACAAATTCATGCAACCAAATGCCCAATACAATGGACTTAAAGATTTATTGAAGAGCCCTAATTTCTACGGCATATGGACTTGGTCAAGAGGCGGAGGATGGAAAGGGCCTTACATCAAAAACGAATTGTGGTCCTCGCTCAATACTTATGTGCTGTCGAAATGGAGCCAGAATACAGGGCGTTCCGAAGAAGAGATTTTCAACGAGTTTGCTACACAGCAATTAAAACTAACGGGAAAGAATGTTGATCTGTTCAGGCAAATTGCGTTGCTCTCAGAAAAAGGAACGGTAAGGGGAGAGCTCACTTTTTACAGGCCACAATTGAATGTATGGTGGGACAGAGACGAATTTTTAGGAGGGCTCGATGAATTGAAAAATGACTTCAATGCCATAATAGATGCGGGCCTGGCTGATAAGGTGCTCAAAGAAAAAGAAGAAGCAGTTGCCATCTGGAAAAATATCGAAGGCTTATCTCGTGAAATACAAACACCGGATATGGCACTCACACATTTTATACAGGTGTCCTCCACTTATGGAAGAATAAAATTTGAAGTGATCATGCATGGCTGGTCCATCATGATGCTGGGACTGGCTGGTGACAGAACAGAGCAATACGATTCCGCAGCTATAAAAAAACATATCGCTGCATATGACAAGGCGTGGGCAGAATGGAACGAGTTGTATGCGAAAAATGCCGACTGCCCAACACTTTATCGCGATACTTATTTTCTGGGAGATAAACCGGGCATGGGTGCATCAGTAAATAAATACAGGAAACTAACGGAAACATATACACGCTTATGAAAACATTGTTTTTAGCAACCTGCTCATTTTTGATGGCGGCAAGGGTAAATTTCATTAGCCGTCTGGTGATGATACAAGTACTCATTTTATTGTTTGCATCGCAAATGAGTGGCCAACAGAAGTGGCTCAAAGATTTTCCGGATAAAGCCGATCCTGTAGCAGTAGGCACTAAAATTACTGAGAGGTTTCTGTCTCGACCTCATTCTTTATACGGCAACTTTCAAAAGAAGGATGTTGCTGTCACGCAGATCACCTATCCTGATGTTTGTACATGGCTGGGAGGATTTTGGTTTGCAGGGGCAATAAAGAATAAAGAACTGTTTAAGAAGTTGGAAGATCGTTTTCGGCCTTTGTTTGCGCAGGAAGCTCATTTGTTGCCTAAACCCAATCACGTAGATAATAATGTTTTTGGGGCACTGCCACTGGAACTATATATGCAAACGAAAGAGACGCCGTACAGGGACATGGGAATGCATTATGCCGATGCCCAGTGGCTGGTTCCCGACAGCGCAAATGCTGCGCAAAAACAATGGGCAGAAAAAGGATATTCCTGGGAAACCCGCGTATGGTTAGATGACATGTTTATGATAACGACCGTGCAGGCACAGGCATTTTATACTACAGGCGATCAGAAATATTTGAACCGGGCTGCCAGGGAAATGTCGCTTTATCTCGACTCTATTCAACTACCCAATGGCTTGTTTTATCACGCACCTGCTGCGCACTTTAGTTGGGGTAGAGGTAATGGTTGGATGGCCGTGGGAATGGCGCAACTACTTCGGGTGTTGCCTAAAGACAATCCCGATCGCCCTAAGATTATGAATGCGTATCTGAAGATGATGGGCTCTTTAAAAAAATACCAGGCCACGGATGGTATGTGGAGGCAGGTGATAGATGACGAAACAATGTGGGAAGAAACTTCAGGCACTGCAATGTTTACCTATGCGATGATAGTAGGAGTTCGTAAAGGCTGGCTGGATGAAAAACAATATGGAGCGGTTGCGAAAAAAGCATGGATCGCACTAACAACAAATCATATCAATGAGGATGCTGATGTTACTGACGTTTGTGAAGGTACAAACATTGGGTTCAGTAGCGAATACTACCGCAACCGGCAAAGAGTTACCGGCGATTTGCATGGTCAGGCTCCCATTCTTTGGTGTGCCTACGCATTAACTGCTCCAAAACTGTAGAGGCATTTTAAATGCTACTGACTATTTAACCAAAGCGGACATGAAACAAAAGATTCTATTGGTAATGGCGTTCGCCACCATCGCATTAACTGCTTCGGCGCAACAAACAAAGCTTTCACAACGAGACAGGGAATTGTTGTTAAAATCATTGCAGACACAGGACCACGAGTATGATTCATCTGCAAAAATGCTGACAAAAGAACTCAAAGGCTGGAACTATCATACAGATGCGGTGAGTGGTAATTTTCATGATGTGCGTTCATCTCTTTACTATGCAATAAAATTATTGGATTATGGTGGGACGCAAAACGAGAAACGAGCGTTTGGTATCATTGACAGAGTCATTGCTTTGCAGGATACCAATAGCCATTCAGGCACACTGGGGGTTTGGCCCTATTTTAAGGAAGAACCGTTAAATACTAAGAAATCGCCGGTTGATTTTAATTGGGCAGATTTTAATGCGGTGAGCTTAATTGACATTTACACAGAACATTATGATATACTTCCCGAAACACTAAAACGAAAAATTAAAAACGCTGTTTTGCTCGCGGCGCAAAGTATTCAAAGACGGAATGTCGGCCCTTCCTACACGAACATTGCTATTATGGGTACATATGTGACTTATACCGCGGGCCAGCTTTTTGATCAAAAGGAACTGTTGCAATATGCCCGCAACCGGTTAAAACTTTTTTATGACTATTCGGTAAAAAAGGGAGGTTTTGAAGAATACAATAGCCCGACATACACAATTGTCGCCCTAGATGAATTAAACCGGATGCAGCGGCATATTAAAGACACAGATGCTTTGGTAATGATTGACTCCCTTTATGCAATGGGTTGGGCCATGATAGCACGCCATTATCACAGGCCAACAGGGCAGTGGGTTGGTCCGCACAGCAGAGCCTATAGTCCTGTTGTGGATTCAAGCTTTGCGGCAATCCTTTTCCAGGCATCGGGAGGAAAAGCAGGCGTTCCGTTCAATTCATTTTCTGGTGACGTTAAAATAAAACATAAAATACCTGCAGACCTGCTGCACTATTTTACAGATCCTGTTTATCCGCGTACAGAGCGCGATTGCTTCATTGCCGGCACACCGCAGGTTACAGGCACTGCTTACATGACTTCGCAATATGCTTTGACAACCGCCAATCGTTCAAGCATGTGGAACCAGCGGCATCCTTTGATGCTTTATTGGGGAAATACAGCGACCCCAAAATATTGTCAGCTGAGATTCCTGCATGATTTTTATGATTTTAGTTCGGCAAGTTTTTACAGTGCCCAAAATGAAAATAAAGTACTGGCGGGCGTTAATTTTATTACGAATGGCGGAGATAAACACATCACCATCGACAGGATAAAAAATGGCAAATTCAAGGCTGCCGATTTAAGGCTCCGTTTTGAGTTTGACGCTGCTACATCAATTGATAATCTTCACTTGCCCGCATCGGCATTGGACTCCTTTGGCTTCCTGGCCGCCGGTTTATCATTTTATATTCAGCCTTACAAGTTAGCATTTGGGGATTTGAAAGGCAGATGGGAAACAGGAAAAGATAGTAAAAACAGGTGGATAGATTTTGTGATTTATTCAGGGGAATCGAGGGATTTTGACCTTACCGAAATCAATACAGCAGTTTTGGGATTTTCAATGACAGTCGGTAAATCTGCCGGGAATATACAACCGCCAACAATTAGAGCAAGCAAACAAACGGATGAACTTGATGTTGATTGGCAGGGTTTGCAGTTACGTTTGGCTGTTAAGCCAACGATGCAGCCTCCCAATTTGTAAGATAAACCGGGCATAGGTACATCAGTAAATAAATACAGAAAACTAACGTAAACATATATACGCTTATGAAGACATTGTTTTTAGCAACATGCTCATTTTTAATGGCGGCAAAAATGTTTGGCCAAAGCCCCGCAGATCTCGCCAATCCGCATGTTGCCACAGCCGATCCACGCTTCGATTTTTTTGCAACAGCGTCACTGCCCTATGGCATGGTATCACTTTATCCTGATACGCATCACGGAGATCTGTGGCATGCAGGTTATCGATACAACGATGCATACATTCTTAACTTCAGCCATATCCACAATACACAAACTGCCGGAATACCGGTAATGCCTGTAACTGGCACCTGTAAAGCATTGCAAGGTTTGGAGGCTTCAAAATGCAGACTCACTCATGATGGTGAAATCGCTAAGCCCGGGTATCAAAAAATATTCCTGCCGGACTATGGTATTACCGCAGAACTTACGTCTACGACGAGAGCGGGGTTTCACCGCTACACATTTCCCGCAGCGAAAGAAGCGCATATCATCATGGATTTGACGGCTGCACTGGGTCCCGTAAAAATGCTGAATGGTTTTGCACGTAAGGTCAGCAATACGGAGTTAGAGGGCTATTCCGTGATGGCGCCTACTTTCAGAAGAAAAACAAATTGCACCGTTTATTTTTTTGCAAAGTTTAGCAAGTCTTTTGATGCAGTAAATTTTTGGCAAACGTCCGCTACAGATGCGGCAGAAAAAGTCTTGTCAGGAAAAGATTCCAGCAGCGGGAGCGGAGCCGGGGTGTACGCAAGCTACTATAATGTAAAAGCAGGCGAGCAGATAATGATGCAGGTCGGCATCTCTTTCGTAAGCATGGAAAATGCGAAGATGAATCTCGAGAAAGAAATAAGTGATTGGAATTTTGAGCAAACAGTTGCCAAAGCAAAACAAACATGGAACGATTACCTCGGACGAATTGAAGTTAGCGGCGGAACGAGAAAACAACAGGTTAAATTTTATACTGACCTCATGCACACAGCCATCGGCAGAAGAATAACTGAAGATGTAAATGGTGAATACCTTGACAACACAGGATCGTCGCCGGTGGTAAGAAAAGTTCCGCTTACAGCCAAAGGAGTTCCGCAGTATCATTTTTTAGATGCGGATGGTTTATGGGGAAGCCAGTGGAACCTCAACATCCTATGGCCGATGGTATATCCTGAGTATGGCAACGATTTGGCAAATACTTTTCTTACCTACTATAAAAATACGGGTATTCTTGCCCGTGAGTCTTGGGGCGGTAACATGGCCTATGTAATGGTGGGCGACCAAACGGTGCCATTGCTGGCGGCTCTCATGCAAACAGGACGCGCAACATTCAACAAAGAAGATGCTTACGCCGGTGCTTACAAAAATGCATTTCCCGGCGGAATAAGGGACAGGGCGGGATATGAATACGGCCCTTCACCAAAAGGTGGCGGCATAGACTGGTACATTAAATACGGCTATGTGCCTTTCGAAATTAAAGACAGGGGAAATGGATATCATCGTGCAGGCGCGGCCATGACGCTTGAATACGCTTACCAGGACTGGTGCATTGCGCAAATGGCGCTGGATCTGAAAAAGCAAAAAGATTATCCGCAATTCATGCAAAGGTCAGGCAACTGGAAAAATGTTTTTGATACATCAATAGGTTGGGTGCGACCAAAAGACACGTTGGGTAAATGGCTCACACCTTTCACTCCAACAGGTACCGGAGGCGTGGCTTATGCAACACCAGGCTTTATTGAATCCAACGCTTCGATCTATACTTTTTATGTGCCGCAGAATGTGAGCGGGCTCGTGAAGATATTGGGTGGCAATGAAGCATTCATTAAAAAACTGGAAGAAAGTTTTACGAAATCGATCAGTACAGGATATGCTGCAGATCACGGTGCACATTGGGCCGCGTGGGTTGACTATGATAATCAACCCGGCTGCGAAATGGCGCATTTGTTCAGTCATGCAGGCGCTCCATGGAAAACACAATACTGGGTACGCCAAGTCGAGAATGTAACATTTGGCGATACAACAGTTACCGGAGGTTACAGAGGCGATGAGGACCAGGGACAGATGGGTGGCTTAAGTACATTAATGGCCGTTGGTTTATTTGATGTGCAGGGATTGGTGGATGTAAACCCGACACTGGAAATTACTTCTCCAATTTTTGACAAGATCGTTTTTCATTTGCCCGGCAACAAAACATTTACCATAAAAACCGCCTATGAAAAGGGGAAGGATAATACGTACATACAATCGTTGCGCTTAAACGGAAAAGTGTGGAACAGTTTTGAATTCCCCTTTAATGAATTTGCAAAGGGCGGGTTGATGGAAATAAATTTAGGCCCCGAGGCGAATAAGAGCTGGGGAGTGGAGAGGAATTAGGAATTAGGAATTAGGAATTAGGAATTAGGCATTAGGAATTAGGCATTAGGTATTAGGTGCCGTTTAGTTAAGGAAGAAATGTTGTTAGTTGATTATTGCCCTACGGGCAATGTAGGTTTCTTTTGTCAGATTTTCTATTGATATTGATGCCCTACGGGCAATAGAGCCTTTCCCGTAAGGAAACAATATCAATAGAAACCTGTACCGTGGCTATTTATGCCCGTAGGGCATTAATATGCTTAACTAAACGACATTGAATTAGGAGTAGGAGAAATTTTATTTGCAGAGAGGTATTACCTGACAGATTTTTAAAACCTGTCAGGTCTTAGTCTCCGCAGCGTTTCAAAATCGTTCAACGCTGATTTTGCTGTAAACACATTTGTGTTGAAACCCATTGTAAATGCTTTTGACTTCTGACTTTTGAATTTTGATTTTTTACTTAGCAATTGTTTGAACAATTTTTTACAACTAACAAAACCAACTATGAAGAAAATATTTTGCATACTATTTTTTGCTTTTACTGTTTTACAAATCCAGGCACAAGTGCTGATCGTGCCGACGCCTGCAGATTCATCGCGGCAGGTTGATTTATCTACTCTTAAGCAGGATGGCCACACGATGATTGCTTTAACGTTTGGCCAGTCAAATGCCGCCAACAATGGTCAGGCAGTTTACGCGCCACACAATACTTCTGTTTTCAATTATTACCAGGGGAAATTGTATGCTGCAAAAGATCCAATGATAGGAGCGACCGGCATTGGAGGAAGTGTGTGGTGCCGTCTTGGAGATATGTTAATTGATAGCGGGCTTTACAACAAAGTTATTGTTATTCCGATAGCCGTTGGTGGTTCTGCCATTGGCCGCTGGACAAGTGGAGACTGTTTTAAAAAGTTGCAGCAGACATTAATGAGTTTGGATAGTCAACACATAAAACTTACGCATATTTTCTGGCACCAGGGCGAAACGGATAATCTTTTAAACACATCAAAAGAGACTTATAAAAAATCGCTTGATACCATCGTGAATACGATCCGTTCCTATCATCAAAGTGCTGACATCTATGTGTCAATTGCTTCTTATCATCCCAGCTCTGTTACCAAGCCACTTGGTGTGGATAGCGTGATAAGAAAGGCACAAGCTGAATATATTAATGAGCATCGTGGCGTATTGTTGGGGCCTGATACAGATTTGCTGATCTATGCGATCCATCGTTACGATGGCGTTCATTTTTCCGGTTATGGTGCTACAAAATTTGCTGCGCAATGGTTGAAGGCTATCAAGGAAAAGAAAGAGGTTACAAATTAGACGATCTCAAAAATAAATGTTCGCTCACTTATCAAAATCAAACGACCGCCTTTCATAAGTGCGGTCGTTTGATTTTTGCATATTGTTAATCGGCGTTGGATCCGTCATGCTTAGTGTGCGGATTTATTTAATTCTTTCACAACTGCATTATTCGAAGCGCCGGCAGTTGCTTTCGCTGGAAGTTCAACAGGTTTGATGTCCTGGTATTGTGGCTGCAATCCCGCACTGTCGATGATTCTTTGCGCTGCATCCGGCCAGGCGCCGGAAACGATGTTTGTATTGGTTATTGTATTTGTTTTACCAACCGATACTGCCGTAACATTTGTGTAGGTGCTATCCCAGGAGTTGTGATTATTTCTCCACTGAAAAGCAAATTTGTTTGCACGATCGATAACATTTTTATTCCACTCATACCATGTATCACCATTACCCGCTTCGTCATTATACATTGCAAAGCCAGGCGAGTGAAACACATTTACAATATAGTTTTCATCGAAGTAGCCTGCTTTCAGTGTTGAGCTGCCACTTGTTTTTCCATTGGTGTAGATGCCTCCACCGTCTTTTAAAATAACGTTGATCTCATGTATGTGGTTCTTTTGCACTTTCACATTTTTGATGGCGGTGCCTACTGAACCCCAGCCCCAACCGATGTGAATGCCGGAGTAAGGCATGTTACTGATTTCATTATGCATGATATCCATGTCAACAGGGAAAGCAGCTCCGATTGCACTTGCGCTGAAATATTCTGCACCACAATTACTCAGATATGAATTGCTGATATCATTATTGCGAAGCATCACAAGGCTGTCCGTAGTATTGGCGTAATTCTCAGTGCCTGCAGTCTGATAATTCAAATAGTCCCCCACCTGGATTCCTTCCCCTGAAATATCTGTAAACCTTGAGCCCACTATGGTGTTGTCCTCGCAGCCTGCATACATGTTCAATCCCGAGCCGCCCAATTTTTCAAATACATCTCTTTCAAACTTTATAAACTGAGCATTTTTGAGATTGACCGCTGCGCCAATAATTTGCTCGCCCACACCCGCTTCGCGAATTACATTGTTCTGCGCGTCGGAATGCCCGTATGTATTGGGCCGTAGCCAGGTTGCGTGAGTAAATGTAAGGCCGTAAAATGTAAGGTTATTTACTTTGTGCGCTGAATCAGCACCTTGTATTCTCACCAACTCCTCAAGAACCGGAGCAATCACTTGCGATGAAGAGATGTTTTCGCCGGCTTTGGGTTTGTAGTAAAAAAAATCAGTTGATCTGTCGAGATACCATTCGCCCTCTGTATCCAGCAATTCGTAGGCATTTTCGACATACCAAACTTCACCGTGTGGAGCTGCACTGTTTGTTCCCAGCGATGTGCCGCCTCTGTTTGTCACATAGTACCAACCCGGCTGCTTCATAGTAATCTTTGTCGTAGTGCCATCATAAGTAATCGCATCAACCTCTTCTCTTGGCGCAGTAAATACAACATTGTACACAAATTCTATATCATGCTGATTCTTCCACTGGTCCATCGGCAAAGCACTGTTTACAAATATGCGGCCACTATCTGTATAGCCGGTTTCTTTGACAAACTTCAATGGCGAAGGTGCTACCGTGCTTTTCGCCCTTGTTGCACGAACGCCGTTTACGTATAGTTGTCTCGTTTCAATATTTCCTCCAGCATAAGCTCTGTAAATATTCTGGCGCTTATCGTACAACGACCACCCTCTGATCTGTTTGCCGCCGCTGATGATCGGCTTCTCATTGTTGTACGCAGCATAAATAATATTGAATCCATTGGTGCCCGCATCTTTGTTGTTAAAGGTTAGCGTAGAACTGAGCCAATAGGTGCCGCCTCTCAGGTAAACGTAAATGTCACCAGTCATGTTGCTATTGATGGAGCGCACTGCATCACGGGCTTTGGCAATTGTGCGAAATGCTGAAGCAGGCGATTTGCCGCTATTGCTTTTATCGTTTCCTTTTACCGGATCGACATAGTAGGTGGCTTGTATTCTTGCCGTCGCATAAGCATGCGGCAGTATTGCGAATAATGTTACAATTAAACTGATCCCGAGTAAAAAAAAGAATCGTCTAAATTCAGCTGAATAATGTTTAACGGGCAAGCGCATAGTGTGAAATGTTTTAGGTAGGTGGAAAATATTATCGGCCAAACATTTGCTTGGGTGGCAAACAATGGTGCCTTGGTTTTCATTTTGAAGTGTCTGTAAAAATAATTCTGTGGCGTCTTTGTTGCTTGTCAATTTGCGAAAAAAAACAATCATTTCACGAATGGAAATGTTTTGTCCTCCATGTCCGGAAACAAATTCGCTCCGCGATGTTAAACCCGGAGTTTAATGGTATGTTAAAATAGTGGTAGAATTAGGTAAGATTCTGGCTGTATTTTATGGGGCCGCTTTTATCTTCGACGCGTTCACATTTGCACCGTAAAGTGTAGTTTGTTTTATTCGATTGCTTGTCTATAAATGAAAATTGATAAATCGCCTGATATATCTGGAATGGTATCTCAAGACGGAAACCAAAACCTTATTGTTGATGTTTATAATGCTAATTATTTGGCCTTATGTTACTTCGCTTTTAAGCTTGTAAATGATAAGGAAGAAGCACAGGACATCGTGATGGATACTTTCATGAGCTTAATGAACAAATCCGATCTGAAATGTTGCCAATCCGCTAAATCCTTTATGTACACTGCTGTTCACAACAGGTGTGTGGACTATATAAGAAAGCAGCAGTCAAAAAGCAACTATCATCACCATCTTGAGTCGACAACCAAAGATTTTGATGTTACAGAAAATAATGAGATGCTTATTGCTGAAGTGTTGCAGGCTATCCATCAGGAAATAGAAAATTTGCCTGAGCAACGAAAGATTATTTTCAAGTCAATTTATTTTGAAGGAAAAAAGACCGCTGCGATTGCAGCGGAACTCGACATTAGCCAGCAAACGGTGCTAAACCAAAAAGCAAAGGCAATTCAAACTTTAAAAGTTGGTCTGCTAAAATCAGGAAAATATGACCTGGCAGTTCTCCTCTTAACTACTTATTGTGCCTTGAGGTAATTTTTAAGCCTGCTTCAAAAGCCTGTGCTTACTGCATTTGGGGCACATTTATAAATTCCTGGCAATTGAATCAAAAAAAAGTAAAAGTTAGAATGGTTAAAATGTTCTCCATCACGTCTTACTTAAGATAGTTGTGATTCCAGTTAATAAAACAGCTACAATTAACCATTGCTAATGCCAAATGAGATGTACCAAACTACTTCCAGCGGGGAAAGAATTCAATTCATTTCCACCTCGCAAAATTGCAAGCACTGTATTGTATGTACTTGTAAAAAATTACTTCATAATATAAATCCTATATAGCAATGCGTAACAACGAAACGATGCGGGAAATTCTTATTGCTTATTTACAAAATGAAATAACTCCTGAGCAGGAGCTGGTATTGAATGATTGGTTAGATGAATCAGAAGATAACAGGCGGGCTTTTTCGCTATTAACAAATGATGAGTTTGTGATGCAGGAGCTTAAGGTATTTCAATCTTTTGATGAGCAAAAATTACAGTCGGTCGCCAAACAGTTTACACCTGAAACGCAGGCCTCCGTGAGATCATTGCGAAAAAGATGGCTCCCTTTTGTGGCCGCCGCCGCTGTTGTGGGATTGATTTGTTTGGGCTTCTATTTGACAGAAAAACAAAGCAAAAGTGCACCCGTTTTGGCCGATAAAAAAGTTAGCGATGTGCAGGCTCCTGTAACATCAAAAGCTTTTATCAAAGCTGATAACGGAAGCATGATCCTTTTGGATACCGTTAAACCAAATACAGTATTTCAGTTGAATGGGGCAGATGTCATCAAAAACAATTCCGGACAAATTGTTTACGAAAGCAACTCAGGCGAACCAAGGATGAATACTTTGTTTAACCCTCGTGGTGGCAAGGTTATAACAGTCGTATTGAGCGATGGCACTCAAGTGTGGCTGAACAGCGAAAGCTCTGTTACTTATCCGATTTCTTTTGGCGATGGTACGCGAAGTGTTTCGGTGAAAGGAGAAGCCTATTTCGAAGTGGCAAAAAGCAAGACTCAAAAATTTATTGTAACCACCGATAAGGGCATAACAACAGAAGTGCTGGGAACGCACTTTAACGTAAGCAGTTATGATGACGAAAATAGTAGCATGGTTACATTGCTTGAAGGACGGGTTCAGGTGAGCAATAGCCAACAGAAAGTGTTGCTAATGCCGGGCCAGCAGGCTGCGCAAAGGACAAATGCCGGTTCCCTGGCGGTGAAACAGGTAGACGTTAATAAGATAGTTGCGTGGAAAGAAGGGATGTTCAATTTTGATGATGAAGACATTTACTACATCTCAAGACAGTTTGCTAGATGGTACAATGTTGAGGTAAAGATCAATGGAAATTTTTCCGGTGAAACATATTCAGGTGTAATGAGCAAAAACCTTTCTCTGTCGCAGGTCATGCAGGTGTTAAAGTTTGCGGGCCTTAATTATCAAATTTCAAACAATCAACTAACCATCACCAAAATGTAAGCTTATGACCTAAAAAACTAACAACCCTAAAAGTTCTAAATAAAAATGCCGGGAATGTGACGGTTCCCGGCGGCATTTAGAGAGAACAAAAAATTAAACTGCTTTTAACTGTATTGTTAACTTCTAAACATTGTAAAGTTATGCATATAACTTATTGCACAAGGTGTTCAAAAGAATTTTTGCCAAAACAATTGCTTATTGCCATGAAATTAACTTTCATTTTCCTCTTCGGATTATGTTTGCAATCTTCCGCGAAAGGACTGGCACAGGAGGTTTCGCTGTCACTGAATAATGCTTCCTGTAAGGTACTTTTTGAGGAGATCCACAAACAAACCGGAATCAGTTTTTTTTACAACTCAAAGTCTCTGCGAAACGTAGGCAACATTACCATCAATGAAAAAAATGTAGCCGTAGAAACAGTTTTAAAAAAGTGTTTTGAAAATAAGAACATTGATTTTTCTATCGTCAACAGCTCCATTGTTATACACGATAAAATCGAAATTAAAAATCCGGATGTAATAGCAAACATGCCTCCGGCCATAATAATAGGAGGTAAGATTACCAACGAAAAGGGCCAGCCGCTTGAAGGCGCGACTATTTCCATTAAAGGTTCGACGAAGGCTGCTGTAACCGATAAGAACGGAAATTTTACTTTAGAGATTCCGAATGCCTCCGTTCAGTTAGCAATCTCTTATGTAGGATATGAGACGATTGAAATAAGTGCCAAAAACAGAACCAGTTTAAATTTGTCTTTGAAGCAATCTGTTGCAGTGCAGCAGGATGTTGTAGTAGTTGGTTATGGTACCCAAAAGAAAATAAACATGACAGGTGCCATTGAAACGATCAGCTCCAAACAATTACAAAATCGTCCCGTAACCAGCGCCAGTGCACTGTTGCAGGGCCTCGCTCCAAGCATCGTATTCAGCACACCGGCAGGAGGAAACACGCCGGGTTCAAACCCAACTATTCAGATCAGGGGACAAGCTGCACTGAGTGGCGCTACTCCACCATTGATTATTATTGATGGTATTCCTGCCAGCATAACAGATTTTAACGTGCTAAACCCTAATGACATTGATAACATATCCGTGTTGAAAGACGCTGCAGCAACTGCTATATATGGTGCACGTGCGCCCTATGGCGTGCTCGTTGTGTCAACAAAAATGGGTAAGAAAAATGAAAGACCTGAATTTACATACAGTGCCAATTTCGGCAAGGTTACTCCTGTAAGAATGCCGCATACAGTGGACTCCTATACGTTTGCGCTCTCCAGGAACCAGGCGCAATTGAATGGAGGTGCTTCTATTTTTTTCACAGATGCCACCCTTGATTTAATTCAGGACAATATAAACAACCCCGGAAAATATACGCTTGCACAATTGAATCCACCAGCTGGAGCTGTATGGGGTAGCGTGGCAACTACTGCCAACAACAATGACATGATCGATGTGTGGATGCGGTCATCATTGCGCCAAACGCATGATATATCAGTAAAGGGAGGTTCAGATAAGATCAGCTATGTTGTGTCTGCAGGTTATGTGGATCAACCAGGGATTTTAAATTTTGTGGGACCTATAGACAATTACAAACGCTATAATTTCAATGGCGGGTTGGTTGCCAATATAAACGACCATCTTAAGTTGACCTATCGTTCCCGTTACTCACTTGCTGAAACAAAAGCACCAACCGGAGAATTCAATACGGGAAGAGATCGCTTGTACACATTCGCTTACGGTGCATGGCCAACCACGCCCGTAATGAATCCGGGTACCGGACAATATAGCGGCGTGTCGCGCATTTTGCCTGCAATGGAAGCCGGATACTCGGACCGTAAATCACATCGCTTAGACAATATACTTGCGTTGGATCTTGATATCACAAAGGGCTGGACGGCCCATGTTGACGGTACCTGGCGCGTGGCCTTTGATGACTACCAGGAGCTTCACAAAATGGTTTATGAAACAGGCCCTACAGGAATACAAAATCTGGTTCCCGGAACGGAATCGTCTATTTCTAAATATGACCAGCTGGAAACGTACTGGACCCTTCAGGCTTATTCAGCATATGAACATAGTATTCACAAACACACAATCCGAGTGCAGGCGGGAGCACAGGCAGAAGAAGACAACTTCAATCAACTGTCAGGTAATGCAAGAGATTTGTACGTGCCCGATTTGCCTGCAATAGCGGTTACTTCAGGGGTGCGTACGCTTAACAATGATGCTGTCAACACCTGGGCAACTGCCGGATTTTTTGGAAGGGTGAATTATGATTACAATAAAAAATACCTGCTTGAACTAAACGGAAGATATGATGGCTCGGGACGTTATTCAAGAGATCAGCGCTGGGGTTTCTTTCCTTCAGCATCTGTGGGCTGGAACATGAGCAGCGAAAAGTTCTGGCAAAGAATAGAACCAATTGTTAATCGTGCCAAAATAAGAGCATCTTATGGTACTGTGGGTAACCAGGGTAACGCAGCAGGATACCTGCATATACCAACCATGTCTACCGGCAGCCAGTCAGGATGGATGTTTAATGGTGCACGTCTGCCTTACGTGAATGCGCCTGGTATTTTGAATATGCAGCGTACCTGGGAAAGATATACTACTGCGGACCTTGGCCTTGAGTTGGGCTTCTTCAAAAATCGCCTGACTTCAGAGTTCGATTATTTCAACAGAAGAGCATGGGATGTGATTGGACCTGCAACGCCTAAACCATCTGTATTGGGCACCACTGCTCCTGATATAAACAATGCTGAATTTGTTACCAAAGGTTGGGAACTTCAAATGAAATGGAGCGATAACATCAACACCAAATGGGACTATAGCGTTGGGCTGAGCCTCGCTGATGCGATGTCGCATGTAACCAAATACAATACCACCGTTAACTCACTTGGTGGTTGGTATGTGGGCAAACAATTTAATGAGATTTGGGGATACACCGCCAATCGCTTCCTGACAGCAGCTGATCTTAACGCCAACGGAAAACCGATCGTGGATCAAAGCAAGATATATTCAAGATGGTTTCCTGGTGATGTGAAGTATGAGGACCTTGATGGTGATGGAATTATATCTCCGGGCAATTCAACGCTTGAAAGCCATGGTGACCTCCGCAAGATAGGAAACAGTACACCCCGCTACAGGTTTGGTATCAACCTGGCTACAGGTTACAACTTTGAAAAGGTTGGCCGTGTAGATGTTTCTGTGTTTTTCGAAGGTGTTGCGAAACGCGATTTGTTTATGGGAAGCAGTTTCTTCTACTGGGGTGCAGCAGCTGGCGGCTCTTCCGTTATCGAAACGGCTATCTACAAAGGAAAACAAATGGACTACTATCGTGACTCATCATCTAATTCAAGAGTGCTTGCAGCGCTTGGAACAAATTTGAATGCATATTTCCCAAGACCTTACAGCAACTCCGGAGAAGGTACAAAGAACTTCCAGACGAGCACAAAATATATGGTTAGTGGCGCCTATATGCGATTGAAGAATTTGCAGGTAACATATACGTTGCCCAACAATTGGATAAACAGGGCCAAAATAAAAACATGTCGCGTTTATTTCTCGGCAGAAAATATCTGGGTGTTGTCGGCACTGCCTAATTACATCGATCCTGAATTCGTGAACGGTGGCAGAATGTATCCAGAGCAGGCAGTGTATTCAGCAGGTGTAAACATTGGGTTCTAACACACAAAAAATAAAATAGATCATGAATAATATATCAATAAAAAAATTGACGAAAGCATCCTTAAAATGGGGAGCTTCCTTCAGCATAATTTGTTCCCTTTTTTCCTGTCAGAAATTTTTGGATAGAACGCCGCTTGACCAGGTGTCAACACCTGAGTTTTGGAAAACACCGCAGGAACTGGATGCTTATATAGTTGGAAAATACGACTGGCTGCCAGGGCAATTATCTTCTGGTGGAATGGGCTATTACACAGACGACCAAACATCTGACAACATGGTCAATTCAACCTCATATAACAAGTATATGAATGGCGAAAATAGTGTTACGCCTTCCTCCGGTGGTGGTTGGGATTTTAGCGCCATACGCCAGCTGAACATGTTTTTCGATAATTATAAAAGCTGTCAATCACCTTTTGCAACGTATCAGCAAACTTACGGCGAAGCATGTTTTCTTAAAGCACTGAAGTACGAGCAACTTGTGGCGGCGTTTGGTGATGTGCCCTGGTACGCCCATGTATTATCAGACAACGATGATGCTTCTTTGCAAAAGCCGAGAGACAAGCGAGCAATGGTAGTTGATTCCATTATGGCACTCATAGATTCTTCTATCGCCAACCTTAAACTAAGATCCGCTGTTGGTGTAAACAGAATCAATAAAGAAACGGCGCTTATCTTTAAATCACGTGTGGCATTGTTTGAAGCTACCTGGGCCAAATATCATGCGGGAACGCCGTCAGCTTCGAGTGTAGATCCCAATAAGTATTTCCAAAAAGCAATAGATGCATTCAATCAGTTTAAAACAGATTGCGGAGGTTTTGCAAATAAATTGTATACAGCAGATGGCCCGCAAAAGAGCTACTATAATCTGTTTGGCAAATTTGATTATGCGAATGTGCCGGAGGTTACGCTTAGCAAGAATTATTCTACGGCACTGGGAGTAACCAATAACATTGGATACATCGTTTGGCTGTATGGTTACGGATCTTGTTCAAACTCTCTGAGCCTTGCACAGAGCTACCTGAAAAATGATGGAACTTCAATTGATATCACAGACACAACAAATGTGATCACTACTAAAGGTGCTGCTTCCTTAACTCAGATGGCAAACCTGCTTGATCCGCGCTTCAGGCAAACGGTGTTTGTTCCCGGCGACCTGATAAACAATAATACCGTACCCTATAAAGATTCCTTATTCACTGTTCCGCAAATGCATTCAGGCGATAACACGAGGAATGCTGTGACCGGATTTTCACCAAAGAAAGGTCATAACCCAAGTTCAATAATGGTGAACAATGCAGATCCGTTGGTGGCCGGTATTGCTTTCAGAATACCAGAGCTGATGCTGAACTATGTTGAAGCTTATGTTGAACTGAATGGGACCTTTCCTGATCTTTCAGATAATATTGACTTGTTGCGCAAACGCGTGGGCATGCCGACACTGACAAGTGTGATGCCTACAGTTAATGCATCGTGGCCCGACTATGGTTATCCAATATCACCCGCACTGGCGATTGTGAGGCAGGAACGCAGAGTGGAACTGGCCGGAGAAGGCTTTAGAGGTGGTGACTGGAAAAGATGGCGTGCACATAAATTATTTGATGGCAAACGTCCAAAGGGCTTTAAACTGCTTATGTCCGACTATGCAGGTTTTAGCACGAAACCAACAGTAAAGGTGGATGCAAATGGCTATACCGATCCGTACCAAACATCTTTGCCTAATGGTTATACATTTAATGCCAACAGAGATTATCTGTCACCACTTCCAATGGCTGACCTGTTAATGAACAAAAATCTGACACAAAATCCTGGATGGGATGCGCCGAAATAATTGATGTTACTTAACATTCGAAATTATACACTGCTCCCCGCTATTACAATGGCGGGGAGATTTTTTTAGAGAAAGCTCATTATTGTTTTTTCACTCGCATAATTGAATTGGCTTTGTATGTCAAAGAAATTTTTGGCATACATTCTTATCGATTTTACTCAGCGTGTTTTTTTTCAATCCGTTGGTCTGGAACGAACCAAATACAGGCTACGATTACATAGCAGGCAATTCCCAACCATGTATTTATGTATGTAAGTGCTATGCCGGTGACATAAACGACCACTGAAATTTTTCCTTTAAAATCATTGCCTATCGTTTTTGCAAGGGGAGAGTCCCTGCCTTCTACTCTTATTAGTGCGAGTACCAAAAAATAGTAAGCAACACCAGCCATAGCCATCACAAAACCGTAGAGCACAACAGGAAATATCTCATTATAGTGATCGCCCAGCCAACTTGTAGTAAAAGGAGTCAGCGAAAGCCAGAATAATAAATGAAGGTTGCACCAGAGCACCCTGCCGTCAATATGTTTTACCATGTGTAACAGATGATGGTGATTGTTCCAATAGATGCCCACATATATAAAGCTGAGGACATAGCTCAGGAATACTGGTATTAAAGGTTTAAGCGCTTGCAGGGTGAATCCTGTCTGTGGCACTTTTAGCTCCAGTACCATGATTGTAATGATAATAGCGATAACGCCATCGCTAAAAGCTTCCATCCGGTTTTTTGTCATCGCAGATTTTTAGATAATTAAATACTATTGGCCAACTAAAGTATAATTAAAATTCTTTTTTTTAGAAACAAGGATAGAGGTTGATTCGACGGATACAAAAAGTTGACCTGTGAAATGAAAAAAAAATTGTATCTTATTAGTCTGTCGGTCGGTTAAGCGAAAACATCCGCTTAACAAAATGCCTTTCCCATAAACCTTACTAATGGTTAACTTGTAGTAATAGTTCTTGGTCCGTACAATACAATAAGATTAACGACTGGGAGATGAAATTTAGAAAGTTTACTCATCTTACTTTTATAGTCTTACTTGTTTTTTTTTGTAGTGCAGACACAACTGTAATTGCACAGTCGCAGAACGATACTGTAGCTGCCTATACGTTAAAACAATGTATTGATTATGCCTTAGTGCATGAGCCTGTTTTGCGGCAGGCCCTTATCAAGCAGGATATCACCAAAGCTGATAATGCAATCAGTTTATCGGGTTGGTATCCGCAGGTAGGCATTACCGCCAATCTCAATCATTACCTGGAACGACCCACTGCCATTACAAATATCAATGGTGTTGAAACGCCTGTCAAAACCAGTGTTATCAATTCCTCTACTCCAGGTGCCAGTGTTACACAAACTATATTTAACCCTTCTTTGGTGGCTGCAGCAAGAAAGGCTCCGCTATTTAAACAGCAGGCACAGCAGGTAACCGACAGTACCAAGATCAATGTAGTAGTAAATGTAAGCAAGGCATATTATGCCCTGTTGCTCACCCTTCAGCAAATAGATGTATTGAAAGAAGATACATCACGTTTAGGCGAGAGTATGCGCACTGCGAAACACCAGTACATCGGCGGCATTGTAGACGAAACAGATTATGAACAGGCTACTATATCGCTTAATACTTCGCTGGTACAGTTAAAACAATCACAGGAAAATGTTTACCCTTTGTACCAAACATTAAAGCTGTATATGGGTTTTCCGCCGGAAAATCAGTTTAATGTGAGTTATGATACAACACAGATGATGAAGGACGTGCTGATTGACAGTACACGGCAGTTGCAGTATGAAAACCGGATAGAATACAAACAGTTGCAGATTGAAAAAGAACTGCAGCACGAGGTTACCAATTATTACCGCAATGCTATCTGGCCCAATGTTTCGGCATTTTATAATTACAATAATGCTTTTCAAAACAACGTGTTTGCTGACTTGTATAAAACCCGTTATCCCAATTCGCTTGTGGGGCTTAATTTCAGTTTGCCCCTGTTTACCGGTTTTGCACGGACAAATCAGGTGCAGAAATCGAAGTTGCAGGAACAGATGCTGTCGTGGAACGAGGTGAATCTAAAATCATCGATATCTGCGGAGTATGCAGCTGCGCTGGCATCTTATAAAGGGAACGTTTACAATATGCAGAAAATGCAGGACAATACAGCGCTTGCAAAACGGGTATACTTTGTGGTGGACCTGCAATACAAGCAAGGCATTATTCCTTACCTGAATGTCATTACGGCTGAAACCAATTTGCGAACGGCCCAGCTGACTTATTTGAATGCATTGTTCCAGGTATTGTCGAGTAAAATTGATTGGCAAAAAGCAATGGGAGAAATTTCATATTAATTGTTCAGATAAAAAACAGGCTATGTACAGAGTTGCTAAAATAACGTTTACACTCGCCTGCGTTTTGCTGGTTTCGTGTAAACAGGTACCCAAGACAACCACTGCAACAGGACCAACCCTTGTGAATTTGTACACCGTCAAAAGTGATAAAGTCTATTACTACGATGAGTACCCGGCAACTACCCAGGCATTGAGCCAGGTGAATGTACTCTCCAATGTGCAGGGCTATGTTACCGGAATTTTTGTGGCAGATGGAAGTAAAGTCCGTAAAGGGCAACGGTTGTATCAAATAGATGAACGTATTTACCAGGCCGCCTATGACCAGGCTGCTGCCAATGTAAAAGTGGCGGAAGGTAATCAAACACAAGCGCAGCAGGATGCTGACAGGTATGAGTACCTGAACAGTTATAAAGCGGTGGCAAAGCAGGCGTATGATCATGCCGTCATTGCGCTGCAAAATGCAAAGAGCCAGACAAAGGCAGCAGAGGAAGCATTAAAAACCGCAAAAACCAATTTGAATTATTCCAGTATTTATGCGCCTTTCGATGGTACGGTGGGATTTAGCCAGGTTAAACTGGGCAATATTGTAACGGTGGGACAAACCGTACTGAATACGATTTCTACTAACGACCCAATGGCGGTTGATCTTAATGTAAATGAAAAGTTGTTGCCTGCTTTTGGAAAAATACAGAGCGGCACTATAGCAGTGCCCGATTCATTGTTTACCATTTTACTGCCAGATAATTCATTGTACAAGTTCACCGGAAAAATTTCAGTGATCGACCGCGCCGTTGATCCGCAAACAGGCGCCATTCGCATCCGGCTTATTTTCCCCAATCCCCAAAACGAATTGAAAGTAGGTATGAGTTGTGTTGTGCGCGTGCATAACCTGGACACTTCGCCACAAATGGTCATACCCGGCAAAGCAGTAGTTGAGCAAATGGGCGAATATTTCGTGTACGTGGCAAAGGACACAGTGATGGCGTCAAAATCTGCAGAGAACAAATCTGAAAAGAAACCGGGCGATAATGAATCCAACGGACCGCGATTGCGTGCCATTCAAAGAAAGGTAAAAGTAGGGCAAACCATCGGCGGCAATATCGTCGTGTTGTCCGGCATTAATGACGGCGACAAAGTTGTGGTGGCCGGCATACAGGCTATACACGATGGCTCGCCAATTGAGGTAGGAGAGAAAAAAAGTATTAAGTGATGAGTTTTGAGTTATGAGTTTTGAGTAGTGAGTTTTGAGTAATGAGTAAGAACACTGATGTTATTGCTGAAAACCAAAAGATATATTACGCTTAACACAACACTACCGTCGCATAAATTCTTAATAAAACAAAAGCAGACCAGTATTGAAAGCCTTTGAGTTAACACCCAAAACTCAAAACTCAAAACTCAAAACTCACAACTCATAACTCACAACTCATAACTCAAAACTCGCAACTTGATAGCAAACACATTCATAAAACGACCTGTAACCGCAATAGTGATCTCTATTGTTTTGGTGCTTACGGGCACTGTTTGCATCCTCAATCTGCCTATCGATCAATATCCGGATATCACTCCGCCCGTGGTGCAGGTAAACGGGCAGTTTATTGGCGCCGACGCACAAACGGTCGAACAAACCGTTGCCACACCCATCGAACAACAAGTGAATGGTACGCCGGGCATGGAATACATGCAGAGTAACAGCAGCAATAACGGCTCCATGCAGCTAAACGTTACTTACAATGTAGGCGCTGATATTGACATAGCCACACTCGATGTACAAAACCGTGTGAGCATTGCCACACCATTGGTTCCGAGCGCCGTTACCCGCCTCGGTTTAACAGTACGTGCCGTTAATCCCAGCATGCTGATGATGGTCGCCATTTACTCGCCGCGTGGTTCTCACGATATTACTTTTCTTGACAACTATACAAATGTTTTTATACAGGATGCGCTGTTACGCGTAGCGGGAGTAGGCGCCATCAATAGTTTTGCGGATAATTTCAGCATGCGCATCTGGATGCAGCCAGATAAAATGACCGCATACAAAATAACACCGCAGGATATTATCGGCGCTTTGAATTCGCAAAATGTGCAGGTGGCGGCAGGTTCAGCTGGTGTGCCGCCCCAGAGCCTGCAACAAACCTATGAATTGGGCATTCTCGTAAATGGCCGGCTCAACACGCCTGCACAATTCGGGAATGTAATTGTAAAAACGTTGCCCTCGAGCAACGACTCCACCGGCCAATTGGTTTATTTGAAAGACGTGGCCCGCGTTGAATTGGGTAAGTTTAGTTTTTCCAGTAACTCCTTTGTGGATGGTCGCCGTGCTTCCTACCTCCGCATATACCAGGCGCCCGGTAGTAATGCACTTAAAACAGCACAGGGTGTGTATGCACAATTGGAGCAGTTAAAACAATTTTTTCCGTCGGACCTGGATTACACTGTGCCCTTTGAATCGGTGACAGTAGTAAAAGTGTCAATGTCAGATGTGGTGTTCACTTTGTTGATGACACTTGGTCTGGTAGCATTGGTTGTATTTGTTTTTCTGCAGAATTTCCGTTCCACATTAATTCCCGTGCTGGCTATACCAGTTTCCATCTTTGGCACATTTTGTTTATTTCTCCCACTGGGTTTTACCATTAATAAATTAACCATGTTTGGTTTTGTACTGGCAATTGGTATCGTGGTAGATGATGCCATTATAGTGGTGGAGGCCGTGGAACATTATATGAACGAAAAAAAGATGAGCGCCAAAGAAGCCACCTATCATGCCATGAAGGATATTTCTGCGCCGGTAGTGGCTATCGCATTAATTCTTGCTGCAGTGTTTGTACCGGTAGGATTTATTCCCGGAATTGTTGGGCGCCTCTATCAGCAGTTTGCCATCACCATTGCCATATCGGTTATCATCTCTGCATTTATCGCCTTATCGCTTACACCTGCACTTTGTACATTGCTGTTGAAACCGACCGACCCTAATCGTAAGCTAAGCTGGAACAAAAAGCTCTTCAAAAGTTTTAATGAATGGTTTGACCGCATTACCGAACATTACGTAAAGGGCGTAGACAAAAGCATTAAAGGATCCACATATATTGTCATCTTGCTCGTGTTGATCTGTGTTGTCGCGATTGTGTTATTTATGAATAAGCCTTCCGGCTTTATACCCTCTGAAGATGATGGTACGCTGTATGTAACCTACCAGTTGCCGCCGGCATCTTCTACTGTCAGGTCCGTAGCCGTCATGAATCAACTAATGAAAGAGGTAGGTGCAACACCCGGCGTGGATCATTATGCGGCACTCTCGGGCCTCAACGTGGTGAACAATGCCAGCAGTTCCAACTGTGGTACAATCTACATACAGCTAAAGAACTGGGACGATCGCAAAAAAAGTAGTGAACGTGTACCGGGCATCATGGATGAAATGCGGAGACGCATTCATAACGCGGGTATTAATGATGCCAATGTAGAAGTCGTGCAACCATCGCCTTTGCCTGGCGTAGGAGCTACGGTTGGGTTCAGTATTCAAATTGAGCAGCGGAGTACCAACGATGATCTGCATGCTTTTGAAAAAGTGGTACAGCAGTTCATTGCAGAAGCGAATAAACAACCGGCAATAGTGGGCGCCACTAGTTTTTACAATGCTCATACACCCGGTTATACGGTAACGGTCGACAGAGAAAAATGCCAGAAGTTGGGGGTGGATATTGGCGATGTGTTTAATTCCATCCAGGCTTTCATGGGCAGCACCTATGTAAATGACTTTACTACCTACAACAGAACTTTTCACGTAGTGGTGCAGGCCGATACTGCTTTCCGTAAGCTCATCAGCGACCTTGATAAATTTTATGTGCGTAATCAGGCCGGACAGATGTTGCCGCTGGGAACATTGATTCATTATCAGGCTGCAGAAACATCTCCTTTGATCTCTCATTTCAACATCTTTCGTTCTGCGGAGATTAACGGAGCTTCCTCCACCGGTTATAGTTCCACCCAAACCATCGACGCTTTAAAGCAAGTGGCTGACAAAGTGCTGCCACAGGGATATACTTATGAATTCTCAGGATTGAGCCACGAGGAAATCAGGGCCGGATCCACCACGGTTTATATTTTCTTCTTTTCCATCACGTTTGTTTTTCTCTTTTTGTCCGCTTTGTATGAAAGCTGGTCAGTACCTTTTTCGGTTTTGCTTTGTGTGCCCATTGGTGTTTTTGGTGCCATATTCACTTTGTGGCTGGTGCCAAGTCTTACTAACAATGTATATGCGCAAATAGGAATGATTACTTTGATTGGATTGGCTGCAAAAAATGCCATACTGATTGTGGAGTTTGCCAAGATCAGAGTGGATCGTGGTGAGGACCTGATGAAGTCCACTCTTGAAGCAACCCGTTTGCGTTTGCGGCCCATTGTCATGACCTCCATGGCATTTATCCTGGGCGTATTGCCATTGGTGTTTGCCACTGGCGCGGGAGCAGTATCGCGCCGCACAATCGGCTACACTGTATTGGGTGGCATGACGGCAGCATCAACCATCGCCATATTTGTAGTACCTGTTTTGTTTGTGGTGATCACCCGTTTATCATACGGCAAAAAGAAATTGGAATGGTTGAAAAATCACCACGATTTTCTAATGGAAAAGGAGAAAAAAATGGAACAACAAACCATTGATCCTGCATTGGAGTTTGAGATACAAATGTCCCGCGATCTTCAAAAACCAGATAACGGATGATTGCCAACACATTCATAAAACGCCCGGTTACTGCCATTGTAATATCCATTGTACTTACAGTGTCGGGGCTCATTTGTGTGTACAATCTGCCGCTCGACCAGTTTCCTAAAATTACGCCGCCGGGCGTTTCCATTTCTGCCAACTATACCGGCGCAGATGCGCAGACAGTAGAGCAAACCGTTACCATACCTATCGAAGAGCAGGTCAACGGTGTGAGGGGCATGATGTATATGCAGAGCACCAATACCCAAACAGGTTCCGCCAATATCAGCGTAACGTTTGATATAGGCACCAATGTAAACGTAGCAACCCTGAATGTGCAGAACAGGGTGGGGCTCGCTGCGCCGGTGTTGCCTTCGGTGGTGAGCCAGCTGGGCACTACGGTTCGGGCCCGCAACCCGGACCAGTTGATGAATATTGCCATCTTTTCTCCTAACGGTACGCATGCCACTTCTTTCCTGGATAACTATTCCACCACGTACATCGTAAATGCGCTGTTGCGTGTGCCCGGCGTGGGCGATGTGCAATCACGCGGAAACCCTTTCAGCATGCGGATTTGGATGGACCCTGCAAAAATGGCTTCCTATGGTTTGATGCCTGCTGATGTAATTGCTGCATTGCAAAAACAGAATGTCTATATAGCAGGTGGTGCCGTTGGTGCGCCGCCACAGTATAATGCGCAAACAAATGAATATCCCATTAGCGTAAACAGCCTGTTGAGTAAACCTGAGGAATATGAAAAAGTGATTGTGAAATCCATTCCTGCCAAAGGTGAGCTGGTGTATATTAAAGACATTGGGCGCGTGGAACTGGGAAAGTTTTCTTATTCCGTTGCCGGCTATGCAGATGGTAAACCTGCCACCACCATCATGGTGTACCAGTCGCCCAACAGCAACGCATTACAAACTGCCGAGAATGTTTATGCGGCATTGGCTGAGTTAAAGAAAACATTCCCGCCCGATGTAGATTATTCTGTTCCTTTTGAAAATGTTACCATCATCCGCGTGTCAATACAGGAAGTGGTTAAGACACTTTTTGAAGCACTGGCGCTGGTAGCTGTAGTGGTATTTTTATTTTTGCAGAACTGGCGCTCTACTATCATTCCCATCATCGCCATTCCCGTATCCATCTTAAGCACGTTCGTTTTTTTCATACCATTGGGCTTCACCATTAATACCCTTACCTTGTTTGGATTTGTATTGGCAATAGGTATTGTGGTAGATGACGCAATCATTGTAGTGGAGGCCGTGCAGCACTTTATAGACAATGAACACATGTCGCCCAAAGAGGCAACCTATCATGCAATGAAAGAAATTTCCGCACCGGTAGTTGCCATCGCATTGATACTTGCTGCAGTATTTGTGCCCGTTGGTTTTATACCCGGCATATCCGGGCGTTTATACCAGCAGTTTGCCATTACTATTGCTATTTCAGTCGTACTGTCTGCTTTTGTCGCATTATCGCTTACACCAGCATTATGCACGCTGTTGTTACGTCCGTCTCATCTTAGCAGCCAGTCAAAACACCTCGATAAATTCTTCTATCGTTTCGATCGTTGGTTCGAAAAATTAACGGAAGCCTATGCCCGCGCAGTGCGTTTTTGTATACAGAAATCTGTCTGGGTGGTGCTGGTATTGGTTGGCATTTGTATTGGTGCATTTTTACTGTTTAAAAATAAGCCAACGGGTTTTATTCCTTCTGAAGATGGAGGCAGGGTAATGATAGGCGTGCAATTGCCGGAGGGTACGGCTACTACGAGAACAAACGAGGTAATGCAAAGAGTCAATAAAGTGATCGCGACAACGCCGGGTGTTTTACATTACAATGCTATTTCCGGCATGAATGTATTGAGTGGCGGCGCAACGTCCAATGGCGCGAGTGTTTTTTGTATGTTGAAACCCTGGGATGAACGGACCACTCCTGATCTGCAAATTCCCGGCATCATGAACGTGATTAAGAAACGGATCGCGGCAGCGGGTATTAAGGAAGCGAATATAACAGTCAATGCGTCACCGGCTATAAGAGGATTGGGCACGGCATCTGGCTTTAGCATCCAGGTACAACAGGCTGGCACAAACGATGATGTGCACCAGTTTGAGGAGGTAATGAACAACTATGTAGCGGCATTGAAAAAAGCACCGGCTACCGCAACTGCCTACTGCAATTTTACCGCACATACGCCTGCTTTTGACCTGACGGTCGACCGCGGGAAATGCCAGATGATGGGGGTAAATATTGCTGCGGTATTCAGTACCCTGCAGGCATATATGGGAAGCCGGCTGGTAGGCAATTTTACAAAATACAATACCACTTTCAGAGTAATAGTGCAGGCCGATACTGCTTCGCGTGCATTGATCTCCGACCTCGGAAAATATTATGTACGCGACTCAACCGGCAAAATGTTACCGCTGAGCACGCTCGTGCATTACAAACCGATTTCTACAGCGCCACTCATTACGCATTTTAATATTTTCCGTTCCGCCGAAGTGGATGGCGCCACACCTGACGGATACAGTACCGGGCAGGGAATTGAAACACTCAAAGATGTTGCTGCCAAAGCATTGCCGAGGGGATACACGTATCAGTTTTCCGGATTGAGCTTCCAGGAAATACAGGCAGGCTCCATGGCGATTTACATTTTTATGTTTTCGATTATTTTCGTTTTTCTTTTTTTGGCAGCGCTGTACGAAAGCTGGTCGGTGCCTTTCTCTGTTATGCTTGCCGTGCCCATCAGTGCATTTGGTGCCATCTTTGCGCTTACTACCATGCCCGCCCTGTCAAACAATATATATGCGCAAATAGGGTTGATTACGTTGATCGGCCTGTCTGCTAAAAATGCGATATTAATTGTAGAGTTTGCCAAAGTACGAGTGGATCGCGGCGAGGATGTAATCAAGTCGACACTCGAAGCGGTAAGCCTTCGTTTAAGACCCATTATCATGACATCGTTGGCATTCATACTCGGTGTAATGCCGCTGGTGCTTGCTTCGGGGGCCGGAGCGCAATCCCGCAAAACCATTGGCGTAACAGTGCAGGGTGGCATGGTGGCTTCTTCCTGTATCGCCATTTTTGTGGTGCCGGTTTTGTTTATTCTTTTTACAAGACTGAGTTATGGAAAAAAGAAACTGGCATGGTTAAGCGCTAATCACGAAAGATTGATGGACAAAGAGCGCAAAGTAGAGGCACAGAGTATTGACCCCGAGTTAGAATATGAGATAGCAAAGGCCCGCGAAGACAATGATGCTGATCGCGAGCGGAGTAAAAATAGTGGAGAGGGTTGAGTGAGTAGGCTGAGGAAAACATGAAGATTCGCATCCAGCGATCCTGACTGAGGGGGTAAAGAATTGTAAGCCCGCTATATTAGCGGGTTTTGTATTTTGCGCAATGAAGTTCGTTATAGTTTGATAATTAATAAATAGATTTAAACATGCTTAGGATTACTACTATTGTTGTCATCTTTTTGATTTTCTCCGGCAATCGTTGTTTCTCGCAAACTATAAACACAATGGATAGTCTTGAAAATTGTTACCAAAGTTGTTTAGATAAAGGGCAGAACATGCTCAATTGTTCAAAGGTTTATTATCAACAGATGGATAGTATGTTGAATACAGTTTATAAAGATCTTCGTAAAAAAATAACCCCTGCTGAAGCCTCTCAGCTGAAAGATTCTCAGATACAATGGCTTAAAAAAAGAGATAAGTATTTCGAAAATATTGTTTTGGAACCTGAAGAGAAAAGTTTAAGTAAGGAGGATCAGGAGATGGTTATATTGGACAAAAAATGTGAATTTGTTAGAGATAGGGTGCTTGAGCTAATGAAAAAATTATGAGCGAACATTTAACAGGATAAAAACTATGGAGGTAGCAAGAGATATAGTTTTGTTTGGCAATAAAGATGATTTTGCGATACAGCTTGGGTTACATGTCAATCCAGAAAAGTGCAAGCTGTGTTTGCGGGTACAAGGCAAAAAGATGGGCAGTTTTACAAAAGGAGGAGAACTAAAGTATTCTGTTAAAGCCTATGAAAAATTTGCACAAGGCCAAGAGTCATATTATGATTCTGTTTTTGATAAGTTGACACCAACAGAAATTAGAAAGTACTTTGTTGATGAAATGTTTGCTTTAGGAAAATCCAATAAGAAAGAAAAGGTAGACGAATACGAATATCGACAAAGGTTCCTTCTTTTTTGGGGAATTCAATTTAGTAATGACGGTTCTTTTATGAAAATGCTCTATAAAGATGAAAATGTTATTGTTGTTTATGAGCCTCCTAAAAAGAATGCTGATAAATACGTGACAAGTTTTTTAGGATTTTGCGAGGTGTTTGAAGAATATATAGATTATTGCCGAGACAATAATTTAATCTAAAGAAAGTTCTTTGCGGCTTGCTGATAGCAAGCTTTCAATAAAGCGGTTCGAAAACTGTCCAGTGGGGATGGCTGAGGTTTTAAAGTTGCAGAAACTGCTACTGAAGCGGGTTTTGTAGTTCAAAGCCATTTTGGTGGAGGCGAAAGTGTCTTTATAGCTAACTTTACATTGACCCTTAAAGGAAAATTTATGCTTTGCAGAGTCTTGTTGTCATTATGTTGTTTTCTGATTATAAGTTGTGAAAGCAGTTCTGTGGATATTTATAACACAAAAAACTACTCGCGAATAACCACACCACAGGATTCCATCAAGAATATGTATGTCGTATATCAGTCAAATTTTAACCCAACCAGATTTTTTTTAAGGTCATATTGGGACAATGGCAAACCTCAAACAACTACCTATTTTCACAATAAGAAGAAAGACGGACCAGTAACAATGTTTTTGGACAATGGCGTTTTAATTTTTGCAGGAAGATTCAATGAGGATAAGGAGGAGGGAAGTCACAAATATTATAATTCGAATGGCATTATCGAGAAAATGGAAGAATTCTCTCAAGGAAGGAAAATAAAAACGTCCTACTACAATCTTGACGGCAAACTAGATAGAGTTGAAATGAGCAACTAAAATCGCACCCTCGCTATCCTTTCCAAATCATCAATAAACCGGTTCGAAAATTGTCCGGTGAGGACGACAGAGAAAGATTGGTAGCAAATCTCAACGGACTTTTTTTATTTTGAAACACCCATGAAATTCATCAAAATTGCGTAGTTTATTAGCGCAAGGTTGAAATGTCGCGCCCAACTAAAATATTAACATGAGCAACCTTTTGAAATATGCATTAAGCTTCTTTGTACTCGTAGGATGCAAAGCTCAACCAGAGGTCATTGAAATAAAGAAAGTTTTGAGTGCTCGTTGTGAATCGAATACAGCCATTTCTGTAAACAAAGAAAGTTTGAATATTTTAGAAAGGTTTTATTCGGATATCAATGGAGATCCAACCGAATATTCATATAGACAATTTATTGGTAAGGCAGATACATTGTTAAGTGATAAATTTTTTCATTTACAATTGCCTGAAGGGCGAGACAGCATAATAA